>Cebus_capucinus_imitator_PRJNA485217_SSR013__coassemble_382_pt1 | contig 15989 bp, 11 predicted proteins | sample Cebus_capucinus_imitator_PRJNA485217_SSR013__metabat2_low_PE_007 | metagenome-assembled genome bin Cebus_capucinus_imitator_PRJNA485217_SSR013 | reverse complement strand
CTGGTTTACTTAATTTCTTCTGTTTAATTTTCAAAGACCTTTTAAGTTATTGCTGTTAAGCAACTTCTACATATTATCATTTTTAAAATAATCTGTCAACACTTTTTTGAAATTTATTTTCAAAATTTCATGTTGTTATTTTAAAAAGTTTGTCATTTGAACTTCGCACTTGCTGTGTTCCCCTGACAACGTATTAAATTGTATCATATAGGTATAGTTACTCTGCATTTTAATAATATATTTTTTTACTATTTCACCTATCTTTCTTTATTTTATTTAAAAATACTCCTTTTTTTAAATATTGATACACAAGGTTCTGTTTTTCTTTTTAAATAATAAAATTATATAGTTTCACTTAATATATATACACTTTTTAAAGCTTTTTTCATTAAATAAAAAAATAATATCAAAAATCTTTTTATAAGTATATATATTAAGTGAATGGCTTATTAATATAATACTCCACTAAAAATTAATCTTTATATAAATGGATTAAATAAAAAGGAGCTATCGAATTTTCGATAACTCCTAAAAATAATTATATTCCTATTCCCCCTGAAGGTCCAAGAGGTAAACCAAATATCATCCATACTATTAATAATAATGACCATCCTATTAATAAAGCTAAAGAATAGGGTAGCATTGTTGATATCATAGTTCCTATACCTGATTTCTCATCATACTTTTCTGCAAATGAAACTATTAAAGCAAAGTATGTCATAAGCGGAGAGATTATATTTGTTGTTGAATCTCCTATTCTATATGCCATTTGAGTAAATTCTGGTGCAAATCCCATTTGCATAAGCATTGGAATAAATATTGGTGCCATTATAGCCCATTTAGCTGAAGCTGAACCCATAAATAAGTTTATGAATGCTGTTACTAATATAAATCCTATTATTAAAGGTATTCCTGTTATATTAGCTCCTTTTAAGAAATCAGCACCTTTTACAGCTATGATTGTTCCAACATTTGACTCAGCGAAGAATTTAACAAATTGTGATGCTACAAATACAAGTACTATATATGAACCCATTGAAGACATACTTCTACCCATTTCATGAACAACGTCTTTATCACTCTTTATTTTTCCTGCTCCTATTCCATATGCAACTCCAAGAGCTAAGAAAACTAAAGCTATTATTATTACTATTGAATTCATTAATGGAGAATGATCTATTAGTGAACCTGTTTCTGCATTTCTAAGTATAGCATTAGAAGGTACTGTTAAAATTCCTAGAATTATTGCTACTATTATTGCAGCTATACCTGTAAATCTAAGTCCTCTTTTTTCTGAATCACTCATTCCATCTACTTTTTCTACTTTTTCTTCACCTTTGTATTCACCTAATCTAGGTTCTACTATTTTTTCTGTTACAAATGTACCAATTATAGTTATAAGTATTGTTGATGCTATTAAGAACCACCAGTTATCTGTTACTCCAACACTTCTTGTTACATCTTGCATCTTAGCTGCTTCTGTTGATATACCTGCAAGTAATGCATCTGTAGGCCCAAACATAAAGTTTGCACTAAATCCACCTGATACCCCTGCAAAAGCTGCTGAAAGACCTGCCATTGGATGTCTTCCCATACTAAGGAATACTATTGCTCCAAGTGGTACTAATACAACATATCCAGCATCTGATGCTATGCTTGATAAAACACCTGCTAATACAACAACTACTGTTATTAATCTTTTTGGTGTACTTATAACTAATTTTCTAAGTACAGCACCTATAAGTCCTGTTCCTTCTGCAACTCCAACTCCAAGCATGGCTACTAAAACTGTTCCAAGTGGTGCAAAGCTTGTAAAGTTTGTTACTGAAGATTCAAACATAAATACTATACCTTCTCTAGTTAAAAGACTTTTTACTGTAGTAGTCATTTTAGTTATTTCATTTGTAGCTCTATCAAGTCCTTCATATGTAACTGAAACACCCATCCTAGCCATTATATCTGATGCAATTATTATGATTGCACATAAAATTACAAATATAGTAGCTGGGTGTGGTAAAGCATTTCCTACTCTTTCAATAAAATTAAGAATACCTTTTTTCTTTTTAACTTCTGCAACACTACCTTGATTTTTACTCATTATTATCCCCCCTCAAATACAAACTTAATAATCTATCACTTTATAAAATAATTAATTAACCTATTATTTATAATAATATTATTTTATTATTAGTTTTTTATTTATCTGATTATTAGTTTATATATTTAAAATTATTTCTTTTCACTTATAAATACACTTATGTTCCCCCAACAAATACATATGTATTTAAATTAAAAACATTTTACCATAATTATTTTATTATGTCACTATATTACATGCAAAAATAATTTTTTTTAATAAATAAAAGGAGTTATCTTAAAAAGATAGCTCCTTTTCATTTTTATATTTAAAATAATATTTTATTTTTATCAACAATGAAGCAAGTATGGCACCTGAAGTATCTACAAGAACATCAGTAAATTGTCCAGACCTACCTGGAACAAAGGTTTGATGAAATTCATCAGTACATGCATATAAAAATACTCCTATTATTGAAAATAGAATTGCTTTATTCTTATTTTTAAAATTTTCTTTTAAAACATTAAATAATAAAATACAAAGTATTGCATATTCAGTAATATGAGCTCCTTTTCTTATTATGACAGAAGCAAATTCACCAAATTTATTAGATAAATTAATACCTAAGATATTCAATATATTCATTACAAAATTACTTTGCTTTGTTGATTCATTCCCATCCCTGGAAGACATATAAAATATAAATATCATCCAAATAACTACTAATATTAAATTAAAAACCCTCTTCTTATTTTTAAGATTCATACCTTGTCCCCTTAAGCTATAAATTTCCAAATTTAATTATACTAAAGCTTATTATTATTTAAAAGTATTTATAGCTTAAGTTAACTCTATATTAAATAAGATTTCTTTATAACTAAAGGTACTTCTTTATCTCCTATTAGTTTTTTATCATCTACAATTGTAACACCCTTATCAGTAATTGCATTTTCCATTTCTACATTATCTCCAATTTTACTATTTTGGAATATTACACAATTTTTTAGTACTGTTCCCTCACCTATATAAACTCTTCTTGAGATTATACAGTTTTCAACTTTTCCTTCTATATAGCATCCATTAGCTACTATAGAATTTTTGACTTCACTTTTCTCGCCATACATAGTAGGTGATTCATCTTTAGTCTTTGTATAAATACAATTATTGTCTCTAAATAACTCATTAGTTACTTCTCTATCTAATAGCTCATTACTAAATTTATAATAACTTTCTAATGAATTTATACACTTTAAATATCCTTTAAACTCATAAGCATTAACATTCAAATTATCTAAATTATATTTTATATAATCTTTAACTTTTCTATTATGACCATTTTTAATACAATCATGAACTATATCTATAAAAAGATCTGTTCTCATAAGGAACATTTCCATACTTATGCTAGCTTCTTTATCTGAACCTATATTCTTTCCAATGCTTAAAACTTTTCCTTCTTCTGATAAGTTTAAAACATCACAGTCGATAAAGTTATGCTTAGCTTCCTTAGTATTTTTATATACTACAGTTATATCGTTTAAATTATTTTTATGATAATCCATAACCTTATTAAAATCTATATTAGCTATCATATATGAAGGAGCTAATAAAACATATTCTTTTCTACTAAGTTTTAGAAACTCTAAATTATTACAAAAACTATGAACATCATCATAAGAAGGATCATCATCACAAAAATTAAAAACTCTAAGTCCATCTCTTTTTCTATTTAAATCCCAAGGACGACCATTTAATAAATGATCCATTAATGATCTTGATTTATTTTTAGTAAATATTCCTATATTTTCTATTCCTGAATTAGTCATATTGGATAATATAAAATCAACTACTCTATATCTTCCTGCTATTGGTACAGCTGCAAGTGGTCTACTTTCAACTAATTCTTTCATTCTATTTTCATTTTCATCTAAATTTATTATTCCCACACAGTTTTTCAAGTTTTGATTCCCCCCTTTTCTTATTCTACTACTGTTCCTTCTTTTATTTCTTCCTTTGATGCTATAACAGCTATTTTATCCTTATTTCCAACCATTACTTCCTTTTCTAAAACAACACCGCTACCTATTATTGCTTTTTCAACTTTACTATACATACTTACTTTTGTATTAGGCATTATAACTGAATTTTTAACTACTGCACCTTTTTCAACCTTAACACCTTGGAATAGTATTGAATTTTCAACTATTCCATCTACCTGACATCCTTCAACAACTAGGGAATTAGTTACTTTGGCTTCTTTCCCAATATATTGAGGAGGCGCTACAGGATTTACTGAATATATTCTCCATTCATCATCATAAAGTCCAAGTTCACAATCTTTTTTTAGAAGGTCCATATTTGCTTCCCAAAGACTTTCTATCGTTCCAACATCCTTCCAGTATCCTTTAAATGGATAAGCAAACATTTTTTCACCCGCATTAAGCATATTAGGTATTATGTTCTTTCCAAAGTCATTACTTGAGCTATCATCTCTTTCATCTTCTTTTAAATATTCTTTTAATATTTTCCAATTAAATATATATATTCCCATTGAAGCTTTATTGCTCTTTGCATGCTCTGGCTTTTCTTCAAATTCATATATTGATAAATCTTCATTTGTATTCATTATTCCAAACCTACTTGTTTCCTCCATAGGAACTTCTAAAACTGCTATTGTTGCTGTTGCTCCTTTTTCTTTATGAAATTCTAACATTTTCTCATAATCCATCTTGTATATATGGTCACCTGATAATATAAGTATATATTCTGGATCATAACTATCTACATAAGGTATATTTTGATATATTGCATTAGCAGTACCTCTATACCAATCTCCACCTTTTTCTCCTTGATAAGGTGGAAGTATTGAAACTCCTCCATTTCTTCTATCAAGATCCCATGTATCTCCTATTCCTATATGTGTGTGTAATTCCATTGGTTGATATTGTGTAAGTACCCCTACTGTATATATACCAGAATTTGAACAATTACTAAGTGGAAAATCTATAATTCTATACTTTCCTCCAAATGGAACTGCTGGTTTGGCTAATTTCTTAGTTAAAACTCCTAACCTTGATCCTTGTCCCCCTGCTAGAATCATTGCTACGATTTCTTTTTTATTCATAAAATTTGCTTATCCCCCTTTTATACCTGTAGTAACGTATATCCTACTCTAATTAATGTTGATCTGTAAGAAATTTAGTTATATATGCTAAAGATTCTTCCGATAAATTTTGACCATTCTCAAGATCTTCTACCTTTGTTTCTAAATTCATCATTCGCTTATCTATCATATAGACAATCTCTTTAACTTCATTTAACAATCTATCTGTATAAGAGATTTGTATACCATCATCATCAATATATACCCTTTCTGGAGGATTACCACATTCTAAACATTTTGCATAAATTTCGTCTGTATCTATATCTTTAAAAACCTTAAAAACATCTGATTTACAAACTGAACAATTAGATAATAATGTAAAACTATGATGCCTAAAATCAAAACTATAATCACTATTACACTCAGTACAAGTTATAGTTAACTTATTTTCTTTTGAACTTACTCTAAAACTATTTCCTGTGCATCCTTCTTTTTTACAAACCACAGTTCTTATCATATTAATCACCTCCTAAATGATAATTATGTTTTAATAATCAATAAAATTACTAATATAGATTTTTTTTATTATAAATCCTATAAAAAAAGAATTTGTACAATATAGAAATTAAATTGTACAAATTCCATATAAATTTTATATATTCAAGAAGAGGATTATATATTCATAAGAATTTTAATTTGTCCTGGATTTAAAGTTATACTAAGTCCTTCTTTATTAAAATAATACCTTTCATAAGGATTAAGAAAATTTTTATAATTACCTTGTATATCACTTATTTTAACAAAGTATTCTTTATCTAATGAGGAATTAGTAAATACTAAAATTCTTCTATCCCCTATATATCTTTCAAAACAAAATACATTTGAATTTACTTGATGTATTCTAAACTCACCTTTTCTTATTACCTCTTCTGACTCTCGTATAGAGCTTATCTCTCTATACCAATTTTGTATTTCAATATTCTGATTCCTCCAAGGAAATGTTTTTCTATTGTCTGGATCCTTTCCACCTGTAAGTCCAACTTCATCCCCATAATATATTAAAGGAACTCCTGGAAGAAGCATTTGAATAGCTACTGCAATTTTTAATTTCTTTATACTATTATCAAAAGTAGTTAATATTCTTTCAGTATCATGGTTACCTAAGATATTCATATTTGAATAAAAACTTTCCCTCGGATAGTTTTCATAGATATTCATTATCTTTTTACCTAGATAATTTGCATCTATTTCTCCTTTAACAAATGATATTATTGCACTTCTTATGGGATAATTAGTAACTGAATCAAGTTCACTTCCAAATAAATATTCTCTCTTTTCTGAATAACTTACTTTATTTGAAGCATCTTCCCATACTTCTCCTATTAAAACATTATCTTTATTAATATCATTCATCTTACTCTTAACCATTTTAATAAACTGATCTGGTAACTCATCTGCCACATCTAGTCTCCAGCCACTTGCACCAAGCTTCATCCATTTAGCTATTATAGAATTCTCAGATTTTATAATATAATCAACATATGTCTCATTTAATTCATTAACATTAGGTTGATTCTCCATTCCCCACCAACATTCATACTTATCAGGATAGTTATAAAATCTATACCAATTATAATATGGAGATTTTGTTGATTGGGTAGCTCCTATAGTTTCATAATTACCATATCTATTAAAATATTTACTATCATCACCTGTATGACTAAATACTCCATCTATAATTATTTTCATTCCTAACTTATTGGCTTTTTGACAAAGCTCTTTAAAATCTTCCTCATCCCCAAACATTTCATCAATCTTCTCATAATCACCCGTATCATACTTGTGACAGCTAGGTGACTCAAATATAGGATTTAAATATATTACAGTTGTTCCAAGACTTTTTATATAAGGTAATCTATCTATAACTCCTCTTAAATTACCGCCATAAAAATCCCACTTTATAATTTTTCCACTCTTATCTCTTATATATAAAGGGTCATCATCCCAATTTGAATATATAAAGCTATTATGCTTTGGATTATTTATATGATAGTCCTTATTTCCATTACAAAATCTATCAACAAATATTTGATATATTATCCCCTCTTTATACCAGTCTGGAACTTTAAAGTCATTATATACTGTTATTTGATAAGGCTTTGGATTATCTTCATAAACTTGTCCTTTCCCACCAAGGCCTTCTAAGTTATTTCCATAAAACAATTTTTCATCATTTTTTATAATAGTAAAATGATAATTTATAAGCCCTAATTTATCTTTTGTATCTATAAAAGCCTTATAGAAATTTTTCTTCCAGCTACTTTTTTCATTATCTCTTTCCATAAATATTGTTTCTTTTGTTCCATCAAATTTAAAAACCTCTAACAATACTTCCGCATCATGCTCAAGTTCTATACCTATTTTTACTTTTTGCCCTTTCTTTACAGCACCGAAAGGATTTCTATAAAACTTATTTTGAGAATTGTGAATCATATAAAACTTATTCATATAGTTCATTTCCTTTCATCAAAATAGTTCATTTTATCTTTATAAATTTTTATACATTATATTTGAACCCCAGATTCCTGTAGCATATTCTGATATTGTTCTATCTGATGAGAATATTCCTGAATGAGCAATATTTACTGCACACATCTTTTGCCACTTATGAATATCTCTATAAATAGTATCTATCCTATTACTTGCATTAATATAAGATTCAAAATCCTTAAGAACAAAGAACTCATCATTATAAGTGATTAAATTTTCATAAATATTACTAAATCTATTTATATCACTTGTATATTTTCCATTACTAAGATCATCAATAACTCTAGTTATACTCTGATCATTGTTGTAATAATCATATGAATGATAGCCACCATTTTTATAATAATGCCTTATTTCCTCTTCACTCATACCAAAAATTATAATATTGTCTTCCCCAACCTCATCCTTAATTTCAACATTTGCTCCATCTAACGTAGCTATAGTTACAGCTCCATTCATCATAAATTTCATATTAGAAGTTCCTGATGCTTCCTTAGTCGTTGTTGAAATCTGTTCACTAACGTCAGTAGCAGGTATTATTTTCTCTGCTAATGAAACTCTATAATTTTCTAAAAAGACAACTTTTATTTTATCTTTCACCCTAGGATCATTATTTATTTTTTCTCCAATAGTATTTATAAGTTCTATTATATTTTTAGCTAAATGATAAGCTGGTGCTGCCTTTCCTCCGAAGATAAATGTTCTTGGAACAATATCTAAACTAGGATTATCAATAATTTTATTATATAAATCCATTATCCTAAGACAGTTTAATACCTGTCTCTTATAAGCATGAATTCTCTTAACATGCACATCAAAAACTGAATTTGGATCAACTATTATACCTTTTGTATCATTTATAAACTTTGCAAGTTTAATCTTATTATTTAACTTAATTTGAGATAATCTTTCATGAACATAATAATTATCTGAATACTTTTCAAACTCCTGCATATCAGTAGGATGTTTTATAAATGAACTTCCTATTGTCTCTTCAAGTAAATTTGTAAGCTCTGGATTGGATTTTAAAAGCCATCTTCTATGAGTTATACCATTTGTCTTATTATTAAACTTATTAGGATATAAATAATAAAAATCACTCATTTCCTCTTTTTTTAATATTTCAGTATGAAGTTTTGCAACTCCATTTACACTATGACTACCAACTACACAAAGATGAGCCATTCTAACATAACCATCACCTATAATAGCCATCCTAGAAATCTTATCCCATTGTCCTATATACTTACTCCAAAGTTCAGCACAAAATCTTTCATTTATTTCTTCTACTATCATATAAATTCTAGGTAAAAGCTTCTTAAACAAATCTATTGGCCACTTTTCAAGAGCTTCTGATAAAATAGTATGATTTGTATATGCAATTGTATTATTAGTAATTCTCCAAGCTTCATCCCAAGAAAGGTTCTCTTCATCAATAAGAATTCTCATAAGTTCTGGTATAGCAAGTGCAGGATGAGTATCATTAATATGAAAAGCTATTTTCTCATCTAAATTTTTTATATTACCACCATGCTTTTTAAAATGTCTAATAATACTTTGAATTCCTGCTGATACAAAAAAATATTCTTGCTTAAGCCTTAAAATCTTCCCTTCATCAAAAGAATCATCTGGATATAAAACATGCGATATAGCTTCTACTGAGTTTTTATACTCTATTGCCTTTAAAAATTCTCCTCTATTAAAAGAAGAAAAATCAAATTCATTTGAAACTGTCTCAGCACTCCAAAGTCTTAAAGTATTAACTACATCATTTTTATAACCTACAATAGGAGTATCATATGGTATTCCTAAAACAGGTTCATAATTAATATGTGTATATACAACTCTATCTTTTATATTTTCAACTTTTACTTCTCCACCAAACTTTACAATCTCAGCTTTATCAGATTTTCTAGCCTCCCAAATATTTCCCTCTCTTAGCCAAGTATCTGGTGCTTCAACCTGACTATTATTTATTATCTTCTGTTCAAAAAATCCATATTTATATCTTATTCCACAACCATGTCCCGGTATATTTAAAGATGCCATAGAGTCTAAAAAGCAGGCTGCAAGTCTACCAAGGCCCCCATTTCCAAGACCTTGATCCTGTTCAAACTCTTCAAGCTCATCTAAATCTATCTCAAGCTCTGCTAAAGCTTCTTTGCAAATATCTTTTATTCCAAGATTTAAAAGTGCATCTCCAAGCAATCTTCCCATTAAAAATTCCATAGAAAAATAATATACTTGTTTTGCTTCCACCTTGTTATAATACTTATTTGTATCTAGCCATGTTTTTGCAACATAATCCCTAATTAAACTACCTAATGCTTCATACTTATACAAGTTATTAGATTCACTAAGTTCCTCCCCATATAGTTCTAAGAATTTTTGCTTATAATCATTTTTAAATGTTTCCTTTTCTATAGCTAGCATTAAATTCCTCCTAAAATTGCTAAATAAGCTCTAATAGGCTATTCTTTCATAAAGATTCTTATAAACCTTTGCTGACTTTTCCCAACTATTTTCTGAAGTCATAGCACTTTTAATTAAAGCACTCCATTCATCTTTTCTTTGAAAGGTTTTTATAGCCTCTTCAATAGTATTTATTAATTCTTGTGCACTATAATTGGCAAAACTAAAACCATTTCCTGTTATATCATATTTATTATAAGGGTATATTGTGTCTTTTAATCCACCTGTTTCTCTAACTATCGGCACAGTTCCATACCTTAAGGCAATTAACTGCCCAAGTCCACATGGTTCAAAGGCTGATGGCATAAGAAACATGTCAGAGCCTGCATAGATTTTATGAGCAAGAGCGTTATCAAAACAAATATTTACTGATACCTTATCACTATACTTATATTTAAGTCCTCTGAAATGCTCCTCATATCCATAATCTCCTGTTCCCAAAATAACAAACTGAATATCTTGCCTTAAAAGTCTATCAGCTATATTTACTATAAGGTCTATACCTTTTTGATTTGTTAATCTAGATACTATTGAAATTATTGGTACATCAGATCTTATTGCAAGACCTAATTCCCTTTGTAAATCAATTTTATTCAACTTCTTGTCTGAAAATGACTTTACAGAGTACTTACATGCAATATATTCATCAGTTTCTGGATTATATTCATCATAATCTATACCATTCACTATTCCCTCAAGATCATTTTCTCTAGCTCTAAGCACACCATCTAAATTTTCACCATACCACGGAGTCTTAATTTCTTCTGCATAAGTTTTACTAACAGTAGTAATTTTATCTGAATAATTAAGACCTGCCTTCATAAAACTAGCAGCTCCATAAAGCTCCATATTACCATTATTAAATTGCTCTAAATCATAAGAAAAAAGTTCTGGTAAAATATTAGGGTCAAAATTACCTTGGAATAATAAATTATGAATTGAGAAAACAGTCTTTATATTACTATAAAAACCATCACTATGATGAATATACTCAAGTTTATGAAGAGCTGGAATCATTCCACATTGCCAGTCATTACAATTCATTACATCAGGACACCAATCAATTTCTCTTAAAGTTTCAAGAACAGCTCTATCAAAATATGCAAATCTTTCACCATCATCTATATATCCATAAAGTCCATCTCTCTTAAAATAGTACTCATTATCTACAAAATAATAAGTAACATTTCCATACTTTAACTCAAAGATTCCACAATGCTGTTTTCTCCAACCTACATTTACACAAAAACTCTTTACAAATCTCATATCACTAAGATATTCTTTTTTAATATTCTTATATTTTGGAACTATTACTCTAACATCATCTCCAAGTTCTGCTAAACTTTTAGGTAATGCCCCCATAACATCACCAAGTCCTCCTGTTTTTATAAATGGATGTGCCTCTGACGCTACAAATAAAATCTTCATTTATTTCTCCCCCTTATTTTTTATACCTAAAACTAAAGTTGCCATTGGTGGAACTTTAATATTTAATGAATATGGCTGATTATGATACTCTATATCTTCAGCTTCTAAAGTATCTTCAATAATCTTACCTGAACCACCATATTTCAATTCATCTGAATTAAATACTTGAACATACTCAGTTAAAAATGGTACTCCTATCTTATAATCTTCATAATAATTTGTTGTAAAATTACACACAAAAATTAAACTATCTTTTTCTGGTTTATCTGCCTTTCTCATAAATATAAATATACTTTGCTCTGCATTATTTGCATCAATCCATGAAAAACCTTCTCCTATATGGTCATTTTTCCATAAGGCTTCATTATCTTTATAAAAATTATTAAGCTCTTTATAAAAAAGTTTAGTATTATCATGCATAGGATAAGAAAGTAGCTTCCATTCAAGTTGCTCATATTCTCTCCATTCTATAAACTGTCCTATCTCTGCTCCCATAAAATTAAGCTTTTTCCCAGGATGTCCTATCATTCTTGAAGCAAAAAGTCTAAGGCCAGCAAATTTTGTCCAATAATCTCCGGGCATCTTATCTAAAAGTGACTTCTTTCCATGAACAACTTCATCATGTGAAATAGGTAAGATAAAATTCTCTGAATAGTTATACATCATAGAAAAAGTCATTTTATTATGATGATACTTTCTATAAATCGGATCAAGCTCACAATATTCTAAAGTATCATTCATCCATCCCATATCCCACTTAAAATTAAAGCCAAGACCTCCCTCTTCAATTGAATGAGAAACCTTTTCCCATGCTGTTGATTCCTCTGCTGCCATAATCACTCCAGGAAATTCACTAAAAATTGTTTCATTTAAAATTTTAAGAAATTCTACAGAATCTATATTATGGTCTGACCCATCCTCATTAAACTTCCACTCATTTTTCTCTCTTCCATAATTTAAATACAGCATATTAGCTACAGCATCAACACGAAGTCCATCAAAATGGAATTCTCTTAGCCAATAAAGAGCATTAGAAATTAAGAAACTTCTAACCTCTTGCCTTCCAAGATCAAAATTACAAGTCCCCCAGCCCTTATTTTCAGCCTTCCACCCTTCTGCATATTCATAAGTTGCACTACCATCAAATTTATAAAGTCCATGTTCATCTTTACAGAAATGTCCTGGAACCCAATCTAAAATAACTCCTATATTATACCTATGAAATTCATCAACAAGCTCCCTAAGTCCATTTGCATTACCATATCTACTAGTAGGTGCATAAAATCCAGTAACCTGATACCCCCAAGAATTATCTAGTGGATGTTCCATAACTGGCATAATTTCAACATGAGTATATCCCATCTCCCTTACATACTTAGGAAGAATATGCTTAATTTCTCTATAAGTTAAAAATTCTTCTTTATTAGTCTCTTCATTAAATTTAGTTCTCCAAGAACCTAAATGAAGCTCGTATATATTAACAGGTCTTCCTTTTATATTTACTTGATCTCTTTTACTAATCCATTTTCTATCCTTCCACTTATATCTATTTGGATTAACAACAACAGAGGCAGTATTGGGTCTCAATTCTCCAGCTCTAGCATAAGGATCTGCTTTATAAACAATTTTGTCAGAAACCTTACTTTTAATGGCAAACTTATACTTTGTCGCTGCTTTAACTCCTGGTAAAAATATAGACCATATTCCCATATCACTAATTCTTAAAAGTTTATATTGTTTTTCTACATTCCAGTTACTAAAATCACCAACTACAAATACTTCTTCTGCATTTGGTGCCCAAGTAGTAAATCTAACTCCTTTTCTCCCCTCTTCACTGTTTATATGTGCTCCCATGAAATCATAGCAATTATAATGCCTTCCCTCATGAAATAAATAAATATCTAAATCATTAAACTTACTCAAAAATACTTCCCCCTATATTAAACAAATAAAAACTAACCAATATCTCTCTAGTTTTTATATATTTTTTCATAAAACTATTTTTTATCCTTAAAAATTATTTAAGCTTTTAAATTTTTAGTCTGCTTTTAAAATATTACGTTAATCTACTAATAAAAATGACTAATAAAAAAAAGAACTTAGAATTTTATTCTAAGTTCTTTTTACTATTTGTTAGTGTCTTCAGATTTTTTTGAATTAATCTCTTCCTCTAGCTTTTTAATTTCTTCATCTAAGGTATAAGAGTTTTGACCAGCTAAAATTAGTTTTCTCTTTTTTAGCTTAAGCTCAACTAGTTCATCCTCTAGCTTCTTCAAATTAAACATCTTAATACACTCCTCATTTTAAAACAAACTAAAAGCAATTGCTTTAGCTTTTATATGTTCACACAACAATTATTTTTTACTATATAGATATTATATAATAAACTAACATTATTAGTACACATAATTTTATATTTTAAAATTCTTCATCTAAAACATTTTCATTTTTAAGTCCACCCTTTATTCTCATATATGAATATACAGGAACTCCAAGCATCATTAATATAAATCCATACATAACTGTTATTGCTCCAGATGATATAATTCCCCAAATACAAAAGACAAATGCTATTAATGCCCTAATAACAAGTAGACTATAATTCTTAACACTAGCTCTTCTCTTTCCTTTAGCCATAAGTATTATTTCTGCAATTGCTGTAAAAGCATAAACAGGTAAATAACTTAAAGTTGCTAAAAGAACTATAAAACTATACGCACCTGAAAGTCCTGAAGTAAAGTTCATAACTAAAATTATATTAACAAGAACTCCTCCAATAATAAGTGAAACATGAGGTGTTCCATACTTAGGATGAATTTTTGAAAATGCTTTGGGAAAGACTCCATCTTCTCCAGCAGCTTGGCTAACTCTCGCAGTTGATAAAAGCCAACCAAGAGCAGTTCCAAATACACTAATAGCGATAAATACACTAATAAATGAAAGATTTCCTACCTTTAAAACTTTAGATATAATATCACTAATAGGAGCTGTACTATTTGCAAGCTGTGTTTGATTCATAGCACCCATAGCAGCAAAACTTATAACAATATATAAACCTGCACTTATTAACATACCAAAAATAGTACTTAATTTAATATTTCTTTCTGGATTTTTTATTTCTCCACCTGTAACTGAAGCAGTTTCTAATCCCATAAATGCCCATAAAGTAATTCCTGCCGCAATTGGAATTGTACCGATTCCTTTACCTTGTGGGAACATAGGTGTAAGATTCGCTGAATTAAATCCCATAAATGCAATTATAATAAATGCTCCAAATAATATAATTTTAAAAACTGTAAGTGCAGTTGTAATACTTCCAACAAACTTTGTCCCCCTTATATTTATAAGAGTACATATCCATAATATTGCTGAAGAAAATAGGAATGAAATCAAATGATTATCTACAAGAATAGGAAATACAGCTCCTAAATAAGTTGTAATAACAACAAACATAGAAGCATTACCTATCCATGTTCCATTCCAATAAAGCCAAGCTGACATAAATCCACCAAAACTTCCATATGCCATTCTTGAATATTCATAAATTCCACCATTCTTAGGAATCTTAGATCCTAAATTAGCAAATGTAAGAGCTAAAATTAAAGCCCCTATTCCAGTTAAAACCCATGCTATAAGAGTAGCACCTGGTCCAGCAACTCCTGCAAGTGTTGCTGGTAACATCAAAATCCCTGCTCCAACCATATTACTTATAACTAGAGCTGTGGCCATAAAAAGCCCCATTTCTTTTTTAAATTCTTTTTTAGCCAAAATACTTAACTATCACTAAACTTATATAAATAAAAGTATACTATAAATTCCAAAACCTATTAAGTAAGTGATAGCCTCCTCCCTTCTATAAGTTATTTTAAATCTAACTCAAACTTATATACTTATTGTTTCCTCTAACTCTACTCTTATGATTAGTAAATATAATATTTAAATAAAATAAACCTTATCTTATCTAATAGTAAATATCTAAAACTAATTTAATATAACTTGTAAAGTAAAATAAAACTTTTAATATCAATAAAATATTTTGTCGTTAAAGTTACTATATTAATTATACAGAATTTTAAGGTTAAAACAAGTTATATGTGTATAAAAATAAATAATTATTAAAAATTTATTATATTTATGCATACATAATTTTAATAGAAAATAAATTATCGATAATTATAAGATATCTATAAATAGATATTATAAAATTAAAAGGTAGGTAATTTAAAATAATTACCTACCTTTTATAATCTTCACATATTTATTTATGTAAAATAAAAAAACTATGAACTTAGTTCATAGTTTTTTGGTGGAGGTAAGGAGATTCGAACTCCTGACCCCTTGCGTGCAAGGCAAGTGCTC
>Cebus_capucinus_imitator_PRJNA485217_SSR013__coassemble_373_pt1 | contig 17030 bp, 15 predicted proteins | sample Cebus_capucinus_imitator_PRJNA485217_SSR013__metabat2_low_PE_007 | metagenome-assembled genome bin Cebus_capucinus_imitator_PRJNA485217_SSR013 | reverse complement strand
AAAGAGAGTATCTTAAATTAGATTTATATTCTAATTTGAGATACTCCCTTTTATTTTTTATTTAAATCTTTGTAAGATAAAATTTATTAATTATATATTAGAATAAAGCTACTAAAATAGCTCCAACTCCTATAAATATTACACCTATAAATGCTTTGATAGATAAGGTTTCTTTAAATATTAAAGCTGATAAAATAACAGTTAAAACTATTGAAAGCTTGTCTATTGGAGCTACTTGAGTAACCTTCCCGTATTTTAAAGCTATATTCATGAATAACCATGATAAAGCTCCACATACTCCTGTTAAAACAAGGAATACTAAATCTTTTTTATAGTTAAATATGTTTACACCTGTAAAATCATTTTTTCCAATTGATATTATTATAAAGAATACTGCCATTATAATTGCTTTGATTGTTCCAGCAAGAGAAGAACTTAAATTTTGTACTCCAAGTTTAGTAAATATCGTTGAAAGACTTGCTGTAAGTGCTGCAAGTAATGCATAAATAAGCCATGTTCCCATTAAAATACCTCCTATTAACTAATAATTATTATTAATTATATAATGTTTGCTTTTAAATTATATCATATATAGTTACATTTTATAAAAGAATATATATTCTTTTATAAAAAAATATTTAGATTTTTTTAGGATATATTGAGAGATATGTTATTATTTAATTAGTAATTATTTTAGAAAAGGATGATTTAAATGAATTTGATTACTTTAGAAAATATAACTAAGAGTTTTTCTGAAAAAGTTTTAATAGATAATATATCACTTGGTATTAACGAAGGTGAAAAGATAGGAGTAATTGGTGTCAATGGTGCTGGTAAATCTACATTTTTAAAGATTGCAGCAGGTGTTTTAGAACCAGATGAAGGTGGTATTACTAAAGGTAATAGAGTAAGAATAGAGTACCTTTCACAAAGACCAAATTATGATGAAGATGCTACTGTTTTAGAACAAGTATTTAAAGGGAATTCTGATGAGATGAAAATACTTGGAGAATATGAAAGTGTGCTAGAGTTAATAAATAAGTCTCCAGAAGATGAGAACTTACATAAAAAATTAATAGATTTACAAGTGAAAGTTGATGCTTTAAATCTATGGGATTTAGAAAGTGAAGCTAAGATGGTTCTAACAAAGCTTGGAGTAAATGATTTTTCTGCTAAGGTTAAAAATTTATCTGGTGGACAAAGAAAAAGAATAGCTCTTGCTTCAGCTCTTATTACTCCTTGTGAGTTATTAATTATGGATGAGCCTACTAACCATTTAGATAATGAAACTATAAATTGGCTTGAAGATTATTTAAATTCAAGAAAAGGTGCTCTTCTTATGATTACTCACGATAGATATTTCCTTGATAGAGTAACTAATAGAATTCTTGAAGTAGATAGAGGGAGAGTATTTAGTTATGATGGAAACTATTCAATGTTTCTTGAAAAGAAAATGGAAAGAATAGATAGAGAAAGAAGTATGGAAGCTAAAAGACAAAGCCTTATTAAAAAAGAACTTGCTTGGGTTAGAAGAGGAGCAAAAGCTAGAACAACTAAACAAAAAGCAAGACTTCAAAGATTTGATGAGCTTACAAGTATTGAAAGTTTTAAAGAATATGAAGATATAGAAATATCAGTTACAGGAAGTAGATTAGGTAAAAAAATAATTGAATTCCATGATATATCAAAGAGTTTTGGAGATAAAGTTTTAATAAAAGATTTTAACTATATAACTGTTAAACAAGATAGAATAGGTATCATTGGTGATAATGGAATGGGTAAATCTACTTTAATCAAGATGATTGAAGGTAGAATTATGCCAGATTCAGGTGAAATAGTAAAAGGTGAAACAGTTAATGTAGGTTGCTTCTCACAAGATAGTGATGAAATGGATCTTAATATGAGAGCTATTGATTATATCAAAGAAGTTGCAGAATATATTCCAACAGCAACAGGAGAAAGAATTACAGCTGGTGAAATGTGTGAAAAGTTCTTATTTGATGGAACAATGCAATATACACTTATAGGCAAGCTTTCAGGTGGAGAAAGAAGAAGACTTCAATTGCTAAGAGTTCTTATGGGAGGACCTAATGTACTTTTACTTGATGAGCCTACAAATGATTTAGATATTGAAACTCTTAAAATTCTAGAAGATTATTTAGATAGTTTTGCAGGAGTAGTTATGGTTGTATCTCATGATAGATATTTCCTTGATAGAGTATGTAGAAAAATATTTGCTTATGAAGGAAATGGTGTTGTAAGAGAATATACAGGTAACTATAGTGATTACTTAATTAAAAAGGAAATAGAAAATGCACAACTTAAAGCAGCCGAAGAACCAGTTGAAAAAGTGAAGAAATCTAATGATAGAAAAGATAATAAAGATACTAAGAAAATGAAGTTCTCTTATAAAGAACAAAAAGAATTTGATACTATAGATGCAGATATAGAAGCTCTTGAAATGAAAATTGAAGAACTTGATAATGCTATGGCAGCTAGTGCTACAGAATATTCAAAGCTTCAAGATTTAATGAAGGAAAAAGAAGCTGTAGAAGAAGAACTTCAACATAAGTATGAAAGATGGGAATACTTAAACGAACTTGCAGCTGAAATAGAAGAAAATAAGAAAAATAAATAAAAATAGAAATAGCCTTAGAATACTCTAGGGCTATTTTTTATTTTATAAGAGTTTTTCAAAAGCTACACGAGCTGTTCCGTCAGATACATAAATTACACCGCAGTACTTAAAATTATTCTTCTTAAGTAATTTTTGCATAGATAAATTATCTTTATGAGTATCAACTTTAATACTATGTACCTCTCTTTCTAAACACATTTTTTCTACCTTTTTAATAATTTCTGATGATAATCCAAGACCTTTATATTTATTATCAACAGCAATTCTATGAATAACTGCAAACTTATTATTACTAAGCCAGCTACCGTCATAAATATGATCATAATTTGAGTCCCCATCAAAAGAAAGTGCAGTAGTTGCAACAATTTCACCATCTTTTATTAAAACATAACTATCATTATTTTTAATATCATTTCTTATAGTTTCAGCATTTGGATAATTATTTTGCCACTGATCAATATTATTTTCTTTAAAGTAATTTTGAGCTTGTTTGATTATAATCATTATTCTATCAATATCAGCTTCAATTGATTTACGAAATTCCATATAATTTACCTCCTAAATATTATGTGAATTAAAGAACTAAAAAAATTATTATACATAATTATACTATTATAAATTTTTTTGCTCTATATTATTATTTTTTTGATATATAGATACTAAGTTATCGTTAATTTTTATAGATAACAAAAGTCACAAAATAGAATTTAGAAAATATATTGAAAATATGAATACATTTATGTAATTAAAAATATGTATTTTAATAAAGTATAGGTGAAAGAGGAAGTTTTATGTATCCTAAATTTGTTGATAAAAATAATATTGAAAAAATAGAAGATGTACAAAATGGAAGATTATTTAAATTATCAATACCATTAAATTTTAAAGGGGAAAAAAGACTTTTAGTTATAAGTAGAGGGGTAAAGCCTTTTGAGTTTGACGGTTATAATAAGATGGTTTTAAGAATACTAAATTATATAAAGCATAAAAAGAATGAAGAGTTTATTGGAGTATCTAGGGTAGACATAGTTTTTTTATTTCCTGTTATGGAATATGAATGTTCAAGTTTAGAAAATATTTTATATGAATATGGAGAAAAATATTTAATAGGAAATGATGGCTTTTATGATGCAAAAGGAAATCTTATAAAGAATGATGAAGTAATATTTGAATCTATGATGAGTGCAAATTACTTAATATTAGCATGGGGGGATATGCCATCAGAATTATGTCAACTTAGCAAAGAGCGAATAAAGTATTTATTAAAAGGCTATAAAATAATAAAAAATAATAGTATTGATGTAAAGGAATCATATACTGTTGGGGCTTTAACAAATAATTGTTGTCCAAAGCACTGTTTAGCGTGGAAAAATACAGATGAACTTTTTGAAATTGAATTATAAAAAAAGAACATGAGAATTAACTCATGTTCTTTCTATGTTAATTTAAATTCTATTAGAATAATCCTTCTTTATGATCATCGATTAATTCAAGAATTTTATCTTTACATCTCATACCTCTGCATGAACCTGTACCAGCTCCTGTTGCTTCTTGAATTTTTTCAAATGTATCAGCGCCATTTTTTATAGCATCTTTAATTGTTTTTCTTGAAACTGCTTTACATATACAAACTTTAGTTATTTTATCAAGAACTTCTTGATTTAAATTGTTATCAGTACTCATATAGTAGTCCTCCTGAACTTTCTTGTGAATTATTTATAATTATCAAACTTATGAATTGCTTATTAATGTAAAAATTGGATGAAACATGTTGGTTACATATTTCTATTCAATTATCCCATAGCAAATAAATATAGTCAATAAAAATTATTAATTAATATAATTTATTAAGTATTTTAAATACTTATTTTAAAATTAATGTTTAAATAATGCGTTGTATCCTAATATTATGAAATTTATAGTTACATAAAGAACAACTATTGAACAAATAATAAGCTCTATATTAGAAATTACTTTAAATAAATTAGAGTACCATATACTATACTTAGAAACATATATATTAGTTTCCCACATAGCAATTACACTTATTGCAAGTGGAAAAGTAAAAGCAGCACATCCAGGCATAAATCCCATTTTATAAAATTTAGGTAATTCTATGTAGATTAAAATAACATTTAATATTGATGTTATTATAAGAAATAGAAGAATTAAAATATTTGGATTAGCTGAAGTTGTATAATAAGAAGCTAATACAAGACTTGATGCAGCAGGTAAAATTCCCATTGTTGCACAATCACATACTTCAATTTTAGGTTTGAAAAAATAAATTCTATATATAAGTATTGGATAAAAAGGTATATATAGAACTAATGCTATATATGTTAAAAATTCAGATATATGAGGGAAGCCCATTCCAAGACTTCCAGCACTAGCAGTACAATAACCAACAAGAACTATATTCCAAGAAGGTAAAATTGATTTAAATTTAAAATTCTTAAATCTTAAAATAAAGAATAATAAAAATATTGAAAAATGAATTAGGATACTTATAATCCAAAGTATTCTAGCAAAAGGTTTATTATAAGGTAAAAGATAAACACAAAAGCTCATTAAAATCATATCTATTGTTGGATAAAAGCTTGCTGCTACTGGATGATTTAATTCTTTCCAAACTTGTTTCGGATGTAAAATTAGTTTTAGTAACATTAAAGAAAGTGCTATTAATCCAAAGATTATTCCTAGTGGTTTTAAAAAATGAATTCCATGAATATCCCAAATATTACTTATAGATATAAATCCTAAAGCTGCTCCGATGCAGGCTATTGGGAAACTCTTAAGTTTTTCATGATATTTTATCATTATTTTTCTCCTTTATGAAAATATTATGTATTTGTGTATATATATAATGTAAAATGATTTTTAAAATTAAATGAGTATAAATATATTATAAATTAGAGTTTTAGGGCATAATTAAAAAATAGGTTAATAATAAAATATTTTAAAGAATCAAAATAATTGTATATTGATAAATTAATTTTAATGGTATAAAATATAAGGTGATTTGAATAAAAAGAAACTGTGAGTAGGAAAAGTACTTAAGATTAGCTTTTATAGAGAGTAATTGGTTGCTGGAAAATTACAAAGCCTCTTAAGGAATATCACCTAGGAGTTAGAAGCTGAAAGGCAAAACCTATTAAGCGATCTCGCTATCCAGCGTTAAAGGATAGAGTATGTATGTACTTGAATTTTAAGTATTTCTAATTTTAGAGGTGCTTTATAGCCTTAGGTGGTATAACGAGTGTAAGCTTCGTCCTGTTGGATGAGGTTTTTTTGTTTATATAAAGTAATTTTTTAATTTATAGATTATTTTATAAATATAAAAATAGTTAAAACTGAAAGGAGCGAATTAAATGTATAAAAAAGTTGAACTTACAAATGGATTTGTAGGTATGGAACAAGAAGTTGCAAAACTTTGGGAAAGCAGAAATGTAATCAAGAAAAATTTTGACTTAAATCAAGATGGAGAATATTTCACATTTTATGATGGACCTCCAACAGCTAACGGAAAACCTCACGTAGGTCACGTTTTAACAAGAGTTATGAAAGATATAATCCCAAGATTTAAGGTTATGAAGGGATATAAAGTTATAAGAAAAGCTGGATGGGATACACATGGTCTACCAGTTGAACTTGAAATAGAAAAGAAGCTTGGAATTTCAGGTAAAGAACAAATCGAAGAATATGGAGTAGAGAAGTTCGTTGAAGAATGTAAAAACAGCGTGTTCACATATGTGAATATGTGGGAAAAGATGACTAACCAAATTGGTTACTGGGTTGATATGGAAAATCCATATGTTACTTATCACAATCCATATATAGAATCAGTATGGTGGGCATTAAAACAAATATGGGATAAAGACTTATTATACAAAGGTCATAAAGTTATGCCTTACTGTCCAAGATGTGGTACAGGACTTTCATCACACGAAGTTTCACAAGGATACAAGGATGTTAAAGATCTTACAGCAATAGCTAAATTTAAAGTTAAGGGTGAAGAAAATAAGTATATCTTAGCTTGGACAACAACACCTTGGACATTACCTTCAAATGTAGCTTTATGTATAAATAAGGCTTACACATATATTGAAGCTAAGGTTGGAGATGAAATATTAGTTCTTGCTAAAGATCTTGCAGGAAAAGTTCTAGGGGAAGATTATGAAATCGTAAGAGAATTCCAAGGTTCAGAACTTTTAGGAACAGAATATGAACAATTATTACCATTCCACAAACCAGAAGGAAAAGCTTTTGTTGTTGTACATGGTGATTATGTAACATTATCAGATGGTACAGGGGTAGTTCATATAGCTCCAGCATATGGTGAAGACGATAATTTAATCGGAAAACAAAATGGATTAGCATTTATTAACTTAGTTGATGGTAAGGGTGAATTCACAGAAGAAGTTACTCCTTGGGCTGGAATGAATGTTAAGAAATGTGATCAAAAGATTTGTGATTACTTAGAAGAAAGAAATCAATTATTCAAAGCTGAAAAGCACATGCACTCATATCCACATTGTTGGAGATGTGATACACCACTTCTTTACTATCCAAGAGAAAGTTGGTTTATTGCAATGAGTACTTTAAGAGATAATCTTTTAAAGAACAATGATAAAATAAACTGGTATCCAGATAACATTAGAACAGGTAGATTTGGTAAATTCTTAGAAAATGTTATTGACTGGGGTATCTCAAGAGATAGATATTGGGGAACACCTCTTCCAATATGGGAATGTGAATGTGGTCACAGAGAATGTATCGGAAGTATTGAAGAATTAAAGGCTAAAGGAATTAATGTTCCAGATGATATAGAATTACACAAACCATACATTGATAATGTTCACTTAAATTGTGAAAAGTGTGGAAAAGAAATGGAAAGAGTTAAAGAAGTTATTGACTGTTGGTTCGATTCAGGATCAATGCCATTTGCTCAACATCACTATCCATTTGAAAATAAAGAATTATTCGAAGCTAACTACCCAGCTCAATTTATTTCAGAAGCTGTTGACCAAACAAGAGGATGGTTCTATACACAAGTAGCTATATCAACTGCTTTATTTGATAGAAACCCATTTGAAAACTGTATAGTTTTAGGTCACGTTCTTGATAAGAAGGGACTTAAGATGTCAAAATCTAAGGGTAATGTTGTAGATCCATTTGATGTATTAAACTCACAAGGTGCAGATGCAACAAGATGGCATTTCTACACAGCTAGTGCTCCATGGCTTCCAACAAGATTCTCAATAGATGATGTTGCAGAAGCTCAAAGAAAGTTCTTAAGTACACTTTGGAATGTTTACTCATTCTATGTTTTATATGCAGATATAGATAAGTTCAATCCATTAGAATACAAGGACTTTGTTTCAGAAAATGTTATGGATAAATGGATAATGTCTAAGCTTAATACATTAATTAAAGATGTTGAAGCAGGACTTGATTCATATGATATAACAAATTCAGCTCTTAAGATTGAAGAATTTACAGATGAATTATCAAACTGGTATGTAAGAAGAAATAGAGCTAGATATTGGGCAGAAAACTTAACTGATGATAAGATAGGTGCTTATGTAACATTATATAGAGTACTTGTAACACTTGCTAAGGTTGCAGCTCCATTTGTACCATTTATTACAGAAGAAATCTACCAAAACTTAGTTGTAGGATTAGATAAGAATGCAGAAGAAAGTATCCACTTAACTAAATGGCCTGTAGTAGATGAATCAGCTATAAATCCAGCATTAGAAGCAGAAATGGATCTTGCTTATAAGATTGTTAAGCTTGGAAGAAGTGCTAGAAATACAGCTAACATCAAGAACAGACAACCGCTTTCAGAAATGTTAATCTCAACTACTGCGCTTCCAGAATATTATGGAGAAATTATCAGAGATGAGCTTAATATCAAGAAGGTTGAATTTGGATCAGATGTTTCTAAATACGTTAACTTTGAAATCAAACCTAACTTACCTGTTTTAGGAAGAGCTTACGGAAAGATGATTCCTGGAATAAGAAAAGAAATTGCTGCAAGAAACCAAATGGCACTTGCTCAAAAGATAGGTAACGGTGAAGTAGAAGTTATAAATGTTGATGGAACAGAAATTGAATTAAATTCAGAAAACTTACTTGTAACAATGAGCGGTCTTGAAGGATTTGGTTTTGCTGGTGAAGGTGAAGTTGGAGTAGTTCTTGATACAACAATCACAGATGAATTAAGAGAAGAAGGTCATGTAAGAGAAATAATATCAAAGATTCAAAACATGAGAAAAGAAAGTGGATTTGAAGTTGCTGATAAGATAGCTCTTTATGTGGCAGATAATGATATGTTACTTGAAGTAGTTAAGAAGTTTGAAGATCATATCAAGAAAGAAACATTAACAGTAGAAGTTATCTATGGTGCTGAAGTAAATTATGTTGAAACAGTAATAAATGGTGAAAAACTTCAAATGTTTGTTGAAAAGAAATAAGATTCATAATAAAAAAGTAGTTATCTCTAAAAAAGAGATAACTCTTTTTTTTGTATAGAATTAATTGATATTAATAAAAGATAATCAGAGTTGTTACTAAAGTAGTAACTAAATTGAAAACGTATTGAAAAACATTAATTTATTGAATATAATTAATGTAGTAAATAAAATGTAAAAATAGTGTTTAAGTATGGATAAATATCAGTGATAATATAGGTGGGAGATGATAGAATAATGGCGACTTCAATAAAAGATGTTGCGAAAGAAGCGGGAGTTTCTATAGCTACGGTATCAAGAGTTTTAAATGACATAGATGTTGTAAATGAAGAAACAAAAAAGAAAGTTCAAGATGCAATAAAAAAATTAGGATATAGACCTAATATAGTTGCAAGAAGTTTAAAAACACAAAGAACTAGAACAATAGGAATAGTTGTACCTGATATATCAAGTCAATTATATCCAGAAATAGTTAGAGGTGCTGAAGACGTTGCAAATATTTATAAATATAATGTAATGCTTTGTAATTCAGATTTTGATATTGAAAAAGAAAAAGAATATTTAAGAGTTTTAAGGGAAAAAATGGTTGATGGAATTCTTTATATGAGTTCAGCATTAGAAGACGAAATACTTGACTTAATAAATGAACTTGATATAAAAACAGTTCTTGTTGAAACAAGTGATAAAGAAGGAAAGCTTCCAAGTGTTAGTATAGATAATGTTAGGGCAAGCTATGATGCAACTAAATATCTTATTGAAAAGGGTAGAAAAAATATAGCTTTTATAGGGATTGAAAAAAGTGAAAAAAATGCTTTTGGAATGAGATGTGAAGGTTATGAAAAAGCTTTAACAGATAGTAATATAAAATATGATAAGGAACTTTGCTACTTCAATAATTTAAAAATTAAGAGTGGTAGAGAAGGCGTTCTTGAATTATTAGATAGAGGACAAAAATTTGATGCTATAGTTTGTGCATCAGATGAAATAGCAGTAGGGGCAATAAATACTTTAAGAGAAAAAGGTATTAGAGTTCCAGAAGATGTTTCAGTTATTGGATTTAATAATATTGAAATAGTTAAGAATTTTTACCCAAGCATAACAACAGTTGCTCAACCTATGTATGATATGGGTTCAGTTGCTATGAGAATGCTCATAAAACTTCTTAATAAACAAGAATTAGAAGAAGCTTATTATGAACTTCCATATGAGCTTATTGAAAGAAGCAGTTGTTAATTTAATATTTAGAAAATATGAGTTATCTCAAGCTGAGATAACTCTTTTTGGTTTATATAAATTTATTAATAAAGAAAGAATAATATGAAAATAAACATAATAATATCAATTAAATAAGTAATTATTTGATATTATATTTTTATAATAATCAAAAGGGGGATAAGGATGAAGAATAATACATCAGCACTTGTTAATGAGTGTTTTAATGGAAAAATGAGTATACCTACTTTCTTAAAATTAGTTTTTGCTATATTCAAAGAAAATATAACTGATATAACTATAATGGCTGTAATAGTTAATGCTCCTTTTTTAATATCTAAGTTAATAGTTGAAAGGGGTGGATATTTAGAATTAATTGTTAATTTTATTGCAGTAGCTTTAAATGTAATGTTGACTGTTGGGATAATAAAACTTATAGATAGTAGATCTAAAGGAAATTATATTACTTGGAGCAAGGCTATTTTATCAATAAAAGAAAATTGGATGATACCAACAGGGGCAATTTTAGTTCAAAACTTATTAATAACTCTAGGGGCTCAATTCTTTAGTCTTTTAGGAATTATAGTTAATATTATGCTTATAGTATCAATTCCACTTGCAACTTTAGGTGGTAGAAATATAGTAACAAGTATTATAGATAGTGTTAACTTAGTTAAGATTAATTTTTTTGATGTTGCAGCTAAAATTCTTATATTATCAGCAATACTTGGTATAGTAATGGTTGGAGTTACAACTTTATCTTCTGCTAATGCAGTTGTAGCTATGGTAGGAGCTATTGCAATGGGGATTTTATCAACTATAGTTACTTTAGCAAGTATAGTATTATTTTATAATTTACCAGTTGCAAATAACAAAAATACTTTTTAATGAATAAGAGTTAGATAGAACTTAGACTTTTATTTCAAAAGACTCATTTTATAAGTAGTATCAACGTATATATGAATGTATGTGTTCTTCTAGTTTATATTAGAAGACTTAGCAATTATATAGAGGGTGATAAGAGGTTTTGAGAAAGGAAGTTCTGAAACAAAATCTAAAAATTATTTTTATTATTGGTATATTATTTTTTTTAATCCCAATATTATCAGGAAGTCTACTTTTTGAATCTATTTTAGTATTAACAGATTCTAATTTACTTAATTCTTTAGTAAGTATTTTATTAGGATTAGTTATAATTTCTTTAGTAGTTTTCGTGGGTGATTTTGGGGTTTTTGTAGGTGTGGATTATTTCATCTCAAAGGTAAATAATGAAGATAAAAAAATATTAGAATGTGTAGAAAAGCTATATTTTAATAAGAAAAATTTATTATCCCATTATTTTTTAAGTTTATTATTTATAGTAATCTTTAAGCTATTATTTTCTAGTTTTAATAATTTAACTTTAAATAATAAAACAACTTTATTTTTAGATTTAATAATTCTATTAGTATTTAGTAGTTGTTTAAATTATCTAATTATATTAGCAATATCAATGTCTAAGAATAATTATAATTTTAAAACTGCTTTAAAAGGTTTATACAGTAGGATTAAATTAAATTTTGGGAAACAATTATTAGTTACTTTCTTTATAAGTATTATTGTATTTAGTCCTTTTATTTTATTTAAGGACATACCAGTTTTAATGGTTATAGGTTTTAGTGTTTTAAGTATGTTTATTTCATTTATAGTTTCATATATAAGTTTATTTAATATTAATGAGAGTTTAGATGATTTTTTCATATAAAGTAAAGAAAGAACTGTTTCGTATAGAAACAGTTTTTTTATTTGGAAATATTATTATATAAAATATTATATTTATGGAAATACATTGTAAAAATATAAGTAATACTTTATACTATATACTTATTGTAGATTTAACATAAGGGGGATATTATGGATAAACAAAAAGAATTGGGAAACCAATCAGTGATAAAATTACTAGTACAGTATTCACTTCCAGCTATAATAGCAATGATGGTTAATTCACTATATACAACTGTTGATAGAATGTTTATAGGAAGAATACCTGGAATAGGCTCAATAGCTATGAGTGGTGTTGGAATGACTATGCCTATTACATATGTTGTAATGGGACTTGGGATGTTAATTGGTGTTGGTACAGCTGCAAGTATTTCTATAAAACTTGGAGCTCAAAAAAGAGGAGTTGCAGAAAAGTTACTTGGAAATGCTGTTACACTTACTATAATAATTAGTGCTATAGTTACAGTTTTAGGTCTAGCTTTTTCAGGCAAGATATTATCTATGCTTGGAACAAGTGAATTAACTTTAAAATATGCTACACAATTTATAAATATATTATTAGCAGGAACGATATTTAATGTTGCAGGGTTTGCTCTAAATCAAACTATAAGATCTGATGGAAATCCTAAAATAGCTATGGTTACTATGCTTATAGGAGCTATAACTAATATAGTATTAGATCCTATATTTATTTTTGTATTTGATCTTGGAATAGCAGGTGCTGCTTATGCAACAGTAATATCACAAGCAGTTTCAACTATATTTATTATTCATTATTTTACAAAGGGTAAGTCTAATTTAAAAATAAAAAAAGAAAACTTAAAGCTTGAGAGACCTTTAGTTTTAAAAATATTTGCTATCGGTATGGCACCTTGTGCTATGCAAATTGCAGCTAGTTTAGTTCAAGTTGTATCTAATTCAGCTTTAATTAAAAATGGTGGAGATGATGCTGTCGCAGCAATGGCTATAATATCATCTATTTCAATGATATTTTTAATGCCTATTTTTGGATTAAATCAAGGGTCTCAGCCGATAGTAGGATTTAATTATGGTGCAAAAAAATATATAAGAGTTAAACAAGCACTTTTATATCCTATAATAGTTGCAACTATTATATGTTCTGTTGGAGCTGTATTAATTCAGGTTTTTCCAGAGTATGCAATAAAATTATTTAATGATGATCCAAGTCTTATTAAAACAGGTAGCATAGGAATAAGAATTTTCCTTTCAATGTTACCTATAATAGGATTCCAAATAATAAGTTCAAACTACTTCCAAGCTGTTGGTAAAGCTAAAGTCGCTATGTTTTTAAGTTTACTTAGACAAGTTATACTTTTAATACCATTACTTATTATCTTACCAAACTTCTGGGGACTTACAGGTGTTTGGCTTGCTGGAGCTATTGCAGATTTAGTTTCATCAATAGTTACAGGTGCATTTATAGTTAGAGAAATGAAACTTCTTCATAAACAAGAAGAGGCTGAATTAGTAGCTGATGCTATATAAAATAAAAGCTTAGTCTTATTTTAAGGCTAAGCTTTTTTTGTTCTAAATTATAAGTAATTAAGAAATAAATGGATAGGTATTTTATTTTTTAATTTACAAATACAATAGGTATTTTATTATTAATAATAAAGGTAAACCTTATTTGAAAATTTATATTAATTAATAAATATACAGTTTTTTATATATATAATATTTTTATAGACTTGTAATATAAGTATAGTTACTAATAAACTAAAATTAGAATTAGAATAGAATTAGAAAATTAATATAGGAGAAAAAACAAATGAATAATAAGATGTTGTTTAAACTAATGTCTACTGTAACTGTAGCAGGAACAATTATAGCTACTATTATTATATTACCTACTGTTCAACAAAGAAGTAATAGAATAGTACGTAATGAATTATTATTAACTCATAGAGAACCAAGTACATATAATACTACCCATGAAAATAACTTGATTTTATATAGTAATTATCAAGAGGGTGACTTAGATGGAATAAATGTTAAAGGATATGTAAAAGAAGATATGCAATTAATGTCTAATCCATTTAAAGGTTCTACTGTAATAGGAAATATAAAAAAAGGTAGTACAATAAATGTATTAGCAAGAATTGCTTTATGGTATAAAGTTGAATATAACGGTAATGTAGGTTATATTTTTTCAAGAAATACTGAATACAAAAACCCTGTAGATATATAAATCTACAGGGTTTATTTTTGCTAAGACACTTATAATTTTAAAGAATACCTTCTTGTTTTAGTACTTCTTCTAGTTCGTGAACTTTTTCTGTTAAAGATACAAACTTATTTTTTAGGTCATCTTTTGAAAGACTTCCACTTTGTAAACTTTCCTCTAAAGATTCTATTGTTTTTAAAGCTGCATCAATATCCTCTTGGGCTAATTTTAAGTTGTTTTCGTTCATAATTAAATCTCCTTTATGCTTAATTAGCTTACAATATAAAATTTATGTTAAGCAAAGTCTTTAACATAAATATTTTGATATAAGACATTCTAGAGAAACTAGAAGGACTAAATCTATAATTTTATGTTATCACTACTAATTTTTTTATGCAAGGCATATATTATACAGAAATTAATAAGTGTTAAGGAGAGAATTATGATTAATTACATATGGTTTGGAATTATAGCACTTGGAGTAATTGTCGGACTTATTACAGGACAAGGAGAAGCAATATCTGCAGGAATAATAAACTCAGCAGAAGGGACTACAAAATTTATTATTTCATTAGTTGGTATAATGTGTTTTTGGTGTGGAGTTATGAAGATAGCAGAAAAAAGTGGGCTTACAGGAAAGCTAGCCAATATATTAAAACCTATCTTAAAAAAATTATTTAAAGAAGCTTCAAAAAGTGAAGAAGCAATGGGAGCTATAGTTATGAATCTAACAGCTAATATGTTTGGATTAGCTAATGCAGCAACTCCTTTTGGACTTAAAGCTATGCAGGAACTTGATAAACTTAATAGAGAAAAAGGTAAGGCTACTAATGATATGGCTCTATTTTTAGTTATGAATGCAGCTTGTATTCAATTTATGCCATCAACTGTTATATCTATAAGAGCAGCAGCAGGTTCACAATCACCAGCTTCTATAGTACTTCCAGCTATTCTTGCAACAGCAGTAGCTGCTATAAGCGGGATAATTATATGTAAGTTATTGCAGAGATATTTTTAGGGGGATAATATATGAAGTATTTAGCTAATTCTTTAATACCAATAATATTAGTTGTTATTGTTATATATGGGATGTTTAAAGGTGGAAAAGTTTATGAATGGTTTTTAGAGGGAGCAAAAGAGGGGCTTGGCATTTGTATGAAGATATTCCCCGCACTTTTAGCTATGATAGTTGCAGTAAGAATATTTAAAGAAGCAAATTTATTAGAATATATGAATAATTTTCTTGAGCCAGTAGTTTCATTAATTGGTTTACCAACAGATCTTATATCTCTTGTTCTTATAAAGCCATTATCAGGTAGTGGAGCACTTGGAATATTTACAGATATATTAAATACAGTTGGACCTGATACTAGAACTGGACTTATAGCATCTGTACTTATGGGAACTACAGAAACTATATTTTATACAGTAACTATATATTTTGGAGCAGTAGGAGTTAAAAAAATAAGACATACAATGTGGGCCGCAGTTATGGCTGATATAGTAGCACTTATAATGGCTATTACTATGGTTGATATATTTTTTTAGTTTAAAATAATTAAGGAGTTATCTAATTTTTAGATAACTCCTTTTGCATAAATAAAAGGGATTATTTTATTGTGTGAAGGCATAGGCCCCTATTCTAGGAAAAGACTAATTAGCCACGTCTTCTATTGCTTGGTTAAAACTATTTATGAATGTTAAAGTTATGTCTTGATATATGTCTATTCCGTATTCAGTAATTAATTTTTGAGGATAATATGCATTTTTAGAACAAATGGGATGTTGTCCTATTTGAATGAGGGAAGTAGCATATTATTTTAAAGATTACTGAATATGGTTGCTTAGAAGTTTATAAATTCTTATCTTTTGTATATAACATAAAGTTTTCCTAGCAATATTTTTTTATTTAGAGTTTATTTTATATAAGCTAATATAAATGATATAAGTTAGTTCGGTAAAGTGAGTGATCTATTATAATACTATTCACTTATATTAGCCGATATTGGATTAATTCTGTTATTAAATATAAATTTAATAACAAGATAATTGTAGTTTTTTTAGGAAGTTAAAACAAAGTATAGATTAATACAAATATTTACTTCAAGTATTGAATTTTACAAATATTCTTTAAATACTCTTTTTTATAATTAAATACTCAATCATTCAAAGTTTAGAAGTATTATAATAATTTAATAAGCTATTTTATAGATTTTAAAGTATGAAAAAGATATAAATTAACAAAAAAAATAATAAAAAAATATATTTTTAATTTTTAGAAAATTTATATGAAAAATTTATTTAAAAGTAAATAAATTTGATAATAAATTAACAAAAGAAAACGATTATAATACTGATATAAGCCTATAAAGAATAGATATAGATAAAAATAAAAAAAAATCGACAAAAAACTATTGACCAAATAAAAAAAAGCATGTTAAAATATTATCAAAGGTTAGGGAAAATAAACCATAACTAGAAAATTAGTGGGAATAAAATAATTAAAAATGTGTTTTTCAAGTATGGTAAAAATAAACTGTGAAAGGATTGGTCGTAATTATTTACACATTTATAATTACGGTTTAAGGTGGTATTTATGAAAGTTACTAATGTAGAAGAACTAAGATTAAGACTAGAGCAAATTAGGGAAGCTCAAAAAATATATGCTAAGTTTAGTCAAGAAAAGGTAGATGAAATTTTTAGTCTCCGATACTGTCAGCGCCCGCTCGTTGCCGGATTCACTGATACGCAAGTTGGT
>Cebus_capucinus_imitator_PRJNA485217_SSR013__coassemble_371_pt1 | contig 17063 bp, 18 predicted proteins | sample Cebus_capucinus_imitator_PRJNA485217_SSR013__metabat2_low_PE_007 | metagenome-assembled genome bin Cebus_capucinus_imitator_PRJNA485217_SSR013 | reverse complement strand
ATTTTAAATTATGGGTCATAGAATAGAGAATATCTAGAAGATATTCTCTATTTTATTTTAATAATTATTAGAATATTTATAATATTAGTAATTTATTGATAATACGGAAAATTAATAATATTCAAATCTTATTAAAATTATTAAAGAAGTGTTGACAAAAATAGTGAAAATTTATATAATAAAAAAGTAGTATTCCGGAATAGCTCAATGGTGGAGCAATCGGCTGTTAACCGAGAGGTTGTGGGTTCGAGTCCCACTTCTGGAGCCATATTTTTAAACCCTTTATTAACTTAAGGATTTCCTTGGATCTATCTAAAAGTAGATAAGAAATTGTCTATTTTTATATAGCTCTTTTTTTTAAGTTTTTATATGTAATATATATGTATAAATGGAAAAATATTTGTTCATAGAAAATTAAATTAAAAAATAAAATAATTTTTGAATAAATATAGTCAGAATTTTTTAAAAAGGGTATAATATATATATACTCTAATAACTAATAAATTAAGAAATTAAATTTGAGAATATAATAAAAATGCGTAGTGTATATTCTATAAAGCAAATTAAAGAAGTCAGGGGGTTGTCTCGATAGAGGCAACCTTTTTGTTTTATATTTTTTATGGTTATAAATAACTTATATATAAATTTATAGTTAATGATAGAATGTTAAAAGGATTTTTATATAATAAGAATTAAGTTTTATAAAAAATAAAGGTGCTTTTTACTATATAAATTTCTTCATTTTATTTTCTATAATATTTAAGTAATTTCAATAATATAATTTTATATAAGCAATTTTACTCTAAGGTTTGAAATTTATTATATTTTAAAAGTTTTATATTGTATAAACCTTTTAAGATTTTTAAGTTAATTAAATTTAAAAATGAAGGGTAGGTGAGTATTAAAGATTAAAATGTAAACCTTTTAATCTTTAAGTATTATATGAAGAATTATAGTATTGAAAATTTAAGGAATGTTGGTGTGATAGGTCATAGTGGTACAGGGAAGACAGCTCTAGTTGAAGCTTTATTGTATTATTCAGGAGAGATTGATAGGCTGGGAAAAGTAGAGGATGGTAGTACTGTTAGTGACTATGATTTAGAAGAGAAAAAGAGAAAAATTTCAATTAGTACATCAGTTTCATCTTTCAATTGGGATTTTACTAAAATAAATCTTATAGATACTCCAGGCTACTTTGATTTTGTTGGTGAAGCTATAGAAGGAATGAGAGCTTCTGATATAGCACTTATAGTTTGTTCAGGTTTTGGTAGTGTTGAAGTTGGAACAGAGAAAGCATGGGATTATTGTAATAATATAAAACTACCTAGAGCATTTTTTATAAATAAGTTAGATAGAGAAAATTCAAATTATGAGAAAAGCTTTATAGCTTTGAAAGAAGCTTTTGGTATGAGTGTTGTTCCAATACAATATCCAATAGGAAGTGAAGATAAGCTTGAAGGGATTATAAATATTATTACTGAAAAAGCAAGATTTTATAATCCTAAGACTAAGAGAATGGAAGAAGGAGAAATACCTGAAAGCTATAAAGAAAAAGTTAAAGATTATAAGCAGTTAGTTACTGAAGCAGTTGCTGAAACTGACGAAGAACTTTTAGAAAAGTATTTTGATAGTGGAGAGTTATCAGATATTGAATTATATAATGGGCTTGTAAATGGATGTTTATCAGGGGATATAGCACCTGTTATGTGTGGAAGTGCAACTGAACTCAAAGGAATTGAGACTTTAATTGAGGATATCGTTGAATGTTTCCCATCTCCTGAAAAAGCATTAGCTCAAAAAGCTAGAAAAATAGAAGGTGATGAGGAGAAAAGATTTACTATAAATTTAGATGATCCTTTTTCAGCTTTTGTTTTTAAGACAATAGCTGACCCGTTTGTTGGAAAGATTTCTATGTTTAAGGTTATTACAGGTTCAATTGAATCAGATACTACTATTATTAATGCAAATAAGGAGAAAAGTGAAAAAGTCAGTGGATTATTCTTTTTAAAAGGAAAAAATCAAATTCCTACAAAGAAAATTATCGCTGGTGATATAGGTGCAGTTAGTAAACTTCAGTATACAGGAACAGGAGATACATTATGTAGTTCAAACTTTGGATATAAATATAGTGGAATTAAGTTCCCAGAGCCTGTATTTTCTATGGCTGTTATTCCTAAAGCTAAGGGTGATGAAGAAAAAATATCACTTGGGCTTTCAAAAATTTTAGAGGAAGATCCAAGTTTTAAGACTGAAAGAGATGTTGAATATGCAGAAACACTTATTAAAGGTGTTGGAGAAACTCATTTAGATGTTATTGCTTCTAAACTTAAAAGTAAATTTGGTGTAGATGTAGAATTAAATCTTCCAAAGGTACCTTATAGAGAAACAATAAAGGGAAATTCACAAGTTCAAGGAAAGCATAAGAAACAGTCAGGTGGACATGGTCAGTATGGAGATGTAAAAATTAAGTTTGAACCAAGAAGTGATGGACAGGGTGAATTAGAGTTTGTTGATAAAATTGTTGGAGGTGTTGTTCCTAGAAATTATATACCAGCAGTTGAAAAAGGCTTAAAAGATGCTATGTTAAATGGAATTTTGGCAGGATATCCTGTAATAGGTGTTAAAGCTACATTATTTGATGGTTCATATCATCCAGTAGATTCTTCAGAAATGGCATTTAAAATGGCAGCATCTATTGCTTATAAGAAAGGTATTAAGGAAGCAAACCCTATTTTGCTTGAACCTGTAATGCATTTAGAAGTTATTGTGCCTGATAGTTATATGGGTGATATTATGGGAGATATTAATAAAAAGAGGGGAAGAGTTATTGGAATGGAGCCTTGTGATAAAAATCAAAAGATTATTGCAGAAGTTCCTATGGTTGAACTTTTTAAATATGCAACAGATTTAAGGTCAATGACACAGGCAAGAGGTACCTTTAAATCATATTTTGAAAGATATGAAGAGGTTCCAGAAGTAGAGTTTAAGAAAATTATACAAGAAAAAGTAGATTAATTTTAGAAAATAGGGGGGAGTACTAAAGTATTCTCTCTTTTTTTAGTATAAATTATAAGAAAAGTGCATAAATTATAGCTATAGTATGAATAGAGGCGGAAGGTATATATAGCAAAGGAGGTTTTGTACCAGCAGAAAGCTCTGTGTGGTAGGTTTATTATGTGTAGTTACAGTATGGAGATAAAGGGGAATATTGGTCTAAGTGATTATAGTAATATATATGATTATATTAGTATTGTAGAGAAAAAAGATGATTTTTTAATATTGATAAAGAGTAAAGGTAAAGATGATGTAAATTTAATTTGTTCTATGCTTACAGATAATAATTTTAGTATAGATCATAAGAATTTTGATGATAAAGGTCATTGTACAATTAGAGCTTGTAAAATTTCTTGATTGATATAAAGACTTTAATAATAAACTTATTTTTATTTGAATTAAAGTAAAATATCTTGTCCATAATTTTATATAAGTAATGAAATTATGGAGGGAGAAGAATGATAAATGTATATGTTGATGGAGGCCTTAAGAATAATATTATGTATATAGCGGTAACATCTAATTGTAAAGGCCTTTTTATGAAATATTCAGAAGAAATAGGTATTGGTAAAATTCATTATGCTGAGGAACGAGCTTTGGTACAAGCTGTTAGAATAATAAAATCTTTAACTATAGATGAGGAAGTTACTATTCATTGTGATTTAAAAAGTTTAGTAGATATAATAAAAAGTGAAGTTATAAGGTTTAAGACTTATAAAAATTATCCTGATGTAAAAGAACTTAAGGAATTTTTCCAAAATAAAAATTGTAAGATAAAATGGATCTCAGGAAGAAATAATCCGGCTCATCATTTGGTACAGGCTACTTACATAGGTAAGTTTGAAAATAGTATAGAAACAAAATTTGATAAAAATATTATTAAGTTTAATTCTAATGAAGATAAATATAGTGATGATATTTTAGATGATTTAAAAATTGTATAGAGTTTATTTGATTTAAAATAATACTAATTTTTATATTTTAGAGAAAATAGAGTTTTAGTTTTTTATCAATTATAGTAAGGTACTTAAAAGTGTAAAATTTTAAAATCGCGTCCCACGACTTCGTCGTGGGATTTAATTTTATTAATAACTCCACAAATTAAAAGTATATTTTTAACTAATAAATTTAAAAATATTTTCTACTATATAATTAATCTTTATTAATTAACTATCTTTTAGAATTTATATAATTCAATAACTATATATAGATTAAAGACTTTTCTTAGAAAAATATATATTTATTATAGAAACAGATACAATAATTATATATCCCAAAACAGATAAAATATCCGGAAGTTGAGCAAAAAATATAAAACCATAAATTGCAGCAAGAACAAGTCCTATAAAATCATAAACAGAAATTTCTGATGCAGGAGCATTTCTATAAGCAAGTGTTAAGAATATTTGTCCCAGTGTAAAGCAAATTCCTGCCCCTATTAAAAATAATAAATTTAATCCGAATAAATTAGAATTATTGTTAAATATGCTAATTGAAGTTGTAAGTGTTGCAATTCCAGTAAATGATAAAATTACTGTCCAAAAACTTTCCTTATTTCCTATACATCTTATCATTGTATAAGCAAGTCCAGAACTTAAAGCTGAAAATACTCCTATTAAAGCTGGAATAAAACTTAAATTAAAGCTAGGCTTTATTACAAGTAAACTACCAAGAAAAGCTAAGATTAATAAAATTCCCTGCTTTTTATTTATTCTTTCTTTAATTATTAAAAATGAAAAAATAATTGTGAAAAATGGTGCTAATTTAGTAATTATTGTAGAGTCGGAAAGTATTAAATATTGAAGAGAAGCGTAGTTTGTTATCATTGCTAAAGTTCCCATAACTCCACGAGTTAAAAGATATTTTAAGTTTTCTCTTTTACCTATAAATGATTCTTTACGTTTTATAAGAATTACCGAAACTATAATACTTGCAACAAGATTAGATATAAATGTTTTTTGATATGGATTTACCCCAGTTGTAAGCTTTGCAAGTAGATTCATGGTAGCAAATGAAAAACTTGAAAGTACCATAAAAAAGATTCCTGTAACTTTATTTTTTGTAGCTAACATAATTTTGCCTCCAAAATGTGCTAAAATTTTAATTAAAGAACAATTATAAACGCTACTAAAAAATATAGTCAAGGAAATTAAAAAATATAATAAATATAAGTATTTTAAACAAAATAAAAATAGAAAGAGTTGAGGTGATTTTATGAAAGCTGAGATATTAGCAATTGGAACAGAATTATTGCTTGGAGATATAGTAAATACTAATGCACAGTATTTATCAAAAGAACTCGCAAGTATTGGAGTTGAGGTGTATCACCAAGCTGTAGTTGGTGATAATGAACAAAGAATATTAGATGAATTTAAAAGAGCTTTTGAGAATTGTGATATAATAATTACTTCTGGTGGGCTTGGACCTACTGAAGATGATTTAACTAAAGAACTTGCAGCAAAGTTTTTTGATAAAGAGCTTGTACTACATGAAAAATCATTAAAAGCTTTAGATGAATATTTCAAAAGATTAAATAAAAAGCCTAGTGAAAATAATAAAAAACAAGTTTATTTCCCTAGTGATGCTGTAGTTTTTGATAATCCTAATGGAACAGCACCAGGAGCTGCTATAACTGGTAAGTTTAATAATGAAGATAAAGTAATAATAGTTTTACCAGGACCTCCAAAAGAAATGGAGCCTATGTTTGAGAATTTTGTTAAACCATATCTTTTAGAAAAAACTGATTCAATTCTTAAATCAAAAGTTTTAAGATTATCAGGAATTGGTGAATCTTCAATGGAGCAAGCAATTAAAGATTTAATACAAAACCAAACTAATCCAACAATTGCACCCTATGCTAAACAAACTGATGTAATTTTAAGAATAACAGCTAAGGGAAAAGATGAAAAAGAATGTGATGATCTTATAAAACCATTAGAAGCTGAAATAAGAAAGAGATTTGGTGAAGATGTTTATGCTGAAGGTGAAACAAATATGGAAAGTGTTGTTTCACAAATGCTTATTGAAAAAAAATTAACAGTAAGTACAGCTGAATCATGTACTGGTGGACTTCTTGCTGGAACTTTAATTAATTATCCTGGAATTTCAGAAGTTTTCTTAGAAGGAGCAGTTACTTATAGTAATGAAGCTAAAATGAAAAGACTTGGAGTAAAGAAAGAAACTCTTGAAAAGTTTGGGGCAGTAAGTAGTCAAACAGCAGAAGAAATGGCAAGTGGAATTGCTAGAGAAGCTGGAACTAATATAGGAATTTCAACAACTGGAATAGCAGGGCCAGATGGTGGAACAGATGAAAAGCCTGTTGGACTTGTTTATATTGGTTTATGCATAAATGGTGAGGTTAAATCAAAAGCTCTTAATCTATTTGGAAATAGAGAAGCTGTAAGAAGAAGAGCTGTACTTTCAGCTTTAGATTGGCTAAGAAGAGAGTTATTATAATTCAAAGTTAGAAATAACTTATAAATTTTAGTATATAGAAGTAAAAATAAATTTTTAAAATATAGATTAAGATAAGGCTTTAATTAATATTGAATATAAAAACAAAGGCAATCTTCGGGGAAGAGGTTCCCTTTGAAGATTGCCATAAAAAATAAAATGGGGGAGAGGCTATTATAAGATTGAAGCTTATTGCCTCAGTAATAAGTATGACCTAAGTTAAATACTTTTATACATAAAATAAAATATTTTTTTATTTGTTTTTAAATTTATAATCAAAGTGAAAAATAAGCTTAAGTATAACAATGTAAGAGATTTTTACTTTTGTCTTTTTATTTTAATCTTATATTTAATTTTCATATGTTTACATTGTAGAAAACTTTATTTAAAATATAATAAAGTTACTTAATATTTTGTAGGTAACTTAACTATTTATAAGTAAGGGAGATAGATCTTATGGAAGTAAAGGAATGTATTTCAATGACAAAAGAAAACTTAAATGAAGATACAATAAATTGTGCATTAAAAACATTAACAGGTAAGTGGAAGCTAAGAATAATATGGGAAATAGCTGTAAGAGAATCTGTAAGATTTAATGAACTTGAAAGAAGTTTAGAAGGTATTTCTAGCTTAGTTTTAACTAGAAGACTCAAAGAACTTGTTGATTATAAAATAGTAGAAAGAAAGCAATTTAATGAGATACCACCACATGTAGAATATTCAATAACAAAGTTTGGAGAAAGTTTATGTCCAATACTACACATGTTAGAGAGTTTAGGGAAAGAAATAGAAGCACAAAAATAGATGCCTAATTTAAGACATCTATTTTTTTATTTATAATAGAATAATAATCTTTTATTAGTTAAAGTAAGAATACTAGGTGTAAATACATTTCTATAGATGAATATATGCATAGAACATTTTAATGAAGCTAATATTTTTTCATCATTATCTAGTAAATCATTTATTTTATTTGCTGAATTAATCATAAATTCGCCCTATATCTTAAATTATTTTATTTAGTTTCTTTAAAGGTTACTAAATATATAATGTACTAATAGAAAAAGATTCTATATATCTAATTAGATATAGAAAAATATATAATATACAATAAATGTAAAGTAACTGGCTGAAAAAATATAAAAAAAGAGCTGTCTCTTCGAGACAGCTCTTTTGAAATAAAATGGGGGAGAGACTGGAGTAAGATTTACTAATCAGCCTCATTAATAAGTATTACCAAAAATTAAATTTATATAACATAATAAAAAATTAATTTTAAAAAAATAATAAATGTTCTAATTACAAATGTAAATTTATAGAATATAATATGTGAATTTATTGACTACTATATTCAATTTAAGGTATATTTTAGAAAGGAAACAAATTAATTTAGTGGGGGACTAAAATGAAAGCTACAAAACCAATTCAAAGAGCTAATAGATATTTTTTAGCAATAATTTTAATATCTACATTTGCACCAATGGCTCTAGGTAATTTATTTGCAAAATTAAATCTATCAATGCCAGTTAATCTTATTTTAACTCATTTTCTATTTTTCATAATACCCGCAATTTTATATATACTAATTACTAAACAAAGTTTTAAAGAAGTTTTAAGATTAAATAAAATAGGAATAAAAGAAGTTATTATAGCAATAGCTATAGCCTTTCTTGCACAACCTGTAATGTCATTTTTTGCTTACATAGCATCATTTTTCTTTACTAATGATGTTTCAGTAATGCTTGAAACATTAAATTCTGCACCACTTTGGCTAATGATATTAATGATAGGGGTAACACCTGCTATTAGTGAAGAAATTACAGTAAGAGGAATAATATTATCAGGCTTTAACTTTAAAAATAAGCATATTGCAGCAATAATGTCAGGGCTTATGTTTGGAATACTTCATATGAATCCACATCAATTTATGTATGCTTTTGTTATGGGAATAATTTTTGCTTATATGGTAAGAGCTGCAAACAGCATATATGTTAGTATGATAGCCCATTTTACTATAAACACTACTCAACTATTACTTCAAAGAATATTACTTAAAGCACAAGAACATCTTCCAGCAACTGAAACTCAAGTACAAACACAAGATGCAATGGAAATGTTAAATTCAATATCATTAGGTGTTAAGTTAACTTCTATTGTCGTTTTTGGAGGAATAGTACTTATTATAGTCTTTATTATTATGAAACTTTTAAAGGTATTAGAAGAGTCAAGAAAGAAAAGAGTAAGATTAGAACTTGAAAAGAATACAAGAGATGGAGTTGTATCAATTCAAAAAATAGAATCAGTTTTAGGTACAAGCCATAATAATATTTATGAAAGAAAATATGGTTTTTCAAGAGCAGAATTAGAGCAAGAAAAGATAATAACTATTTCGTTTATTGCTTCAATATTAACTTTTATATGGTTTATGATTAGAATAATCAGCATGTAGTTAAAGAGCTATCTTAATTAAAGATAGCTCTTTTAATTTAAATTACTTTATAACAAATTTAAATCCATTGATAGTATTTCTATATTCAATAGTAGGATTTGTGAAAAATTGATTTAAATATTCATCTACTAAAATAGTAATTCCTCTATCAATATAAACAAAATCTGTATCCTTCTTAGAATCTATTTTAATTTCCCAACACATACCCCTACAAGTATTCCCTGTGTTTGTAACTCTAATTGTTTTGATAGTTGATGACTTAAGCATTTTTTCTATTTGTTCTAAAGCACTATCAGTAATTTTAAACATGATTTTACCCCCTACAAGTATTTTCTATTTTATTATATATCAGACAAAAATTAATTATAGAGTATATATATTTAGTAGTATAAACTTTACATATAAATAATTTATTAATCTTATATATTTAGTATCGAATTTTATTAGTTATAATATAATAGTTATTGCTGAATAAGTAGGATATATAAAACATTTTTTATTAAAAGAAAAAATATACTTAAATTGATGTGATTTTAAGTTATAATAAGGTTTAGAGAATATATAAGGCGGTGCTAAAATGGAAAATCAAACTGTAAGAAAAAGAACTCAAAGTAGAACTTCAAAGAAGAGAAAAGCTAAAAGAGATGAAAGTATGGCATGGGCTAATATTGTAGCTATTTTAGTATTATCAGGAATTATTTATTTACTTGGAATGTTTATAAATTTCTAAGATTAATTTAGATAGATTTAAAATAATAAACTGATGATTATAAAGTGATTAATATTTAAGAAAATATGGAGGGAATAAATGAGCGTTTTACATGTACAAAACATGAGTCATGGCTTTGGTGATAGAGCAATTTTTGAAGATGTTTCTTTTAGATTATTAAAAGGAGAACATGTTGGTTTAATTGGAGCTAATGGTGAAGGTAAGTCAACATTTATGAATATAATAACTTCTAAGTTAATGCCAGATGAGGGGAAAATAACTTGGGGTAATAAAGTTAGAGTTGGATATATGGATCAACATGCCCAACTTTCAAAAGAACAAACAATAAGAGATGTATTAAGAGATGCATTTAAATATCTATTTGATATGGAAGCTGAAATGAATGAGCTTTATGGTAGAATGGGTGAAATGGATGAAGATGAAATGGCTAAAGCTTTAGAAAGAACAGCTGTAATCCAAGACACTCTTGATAATAATGGTTTTTATGTTATAGATCCTAAGGTTGAAGAAGTAGCAGCTGGACTTGGACTTAAAGATATTGGTCTAGAAAAAGATGTTACAGATCTTAGTGGTGGACAAAGAACTAAGGTACTTCTTGCTAAGTTACTTTTAGAAACTCCAGATATTTTACTTCTTGATGAGCCTACAAACTATCTGGATGAAGAACATATAGAATGGTTAAAAAGATTCTTACAAAATTACGATAATGCATTTATACTTATCTCACATGATATACCATTCCTTAATAGTGTAATTAATGTTATATATCATGTTGAGAATAGAGAACTTACAAGATATACTGGCGACTATGATAACTTCATGAGAGTTTATGAAGCTAATAAAAAGCAATTAGAAGCTGCTTATGAAAGACAACAAAAAGAAATAGCAAAACTTGAAGACTTTGTTGCTAGAAATAAAGCAAGAGTTGCAACAACTGGAATGGCTAAATCAAGACAAAAGAAACTTGATAAAATGGATAGAATAGAACTTGCTGAAGAAAAACCAAAACCAGTGTTTAACTTCAAAAAAGGTAAAACTCCAGGAAAACTTATATTTGAAACTAAAGATTTAGTAATTGGATATAATGAACCTCTAACAAAACCACTAAACATAACAATGGAAAGAGGTCAAAAAGTAGCTCTTGTTGGATCAAATGGACTTGGTAAAACAACACTACTAAAAAGTTTAATGGGACTTATAAAGCCTTTAAGTGGAGAAGTAGAACTTGGTTACCATCAAGAAATAGGCTACTTTGAACAAGAAATAAAAGAAGCAAACTACAAAACATGTATTGAAGAAATATGGGAAGAGTTCCCTTCATACACTCAATATGAAGTTAGATCAGCACTTGCTAAATGTGGATTAATGACAAAACATATCGAAAGTGCAATAGCTGTATTAAGTGGGGGAGAGCAAGCTAAGGTAAGATTATGTAAACTTATAAATAGAGAAACTAATATACTTATACTTGATGAGCCTACAAACCACCTTGATGTTGAAGCAAAAGAAGAATTAAAGAGAGCTTTAAAAGAATATACGGGAACAATACTTCTTGTATGCCATGAACCTGAGTTTTATAAAGATGTTGTAACTGATATATGGAATTGTGAAGATTGGACAACAAAAATTGTATAAAAGCTTGAAGTTGGTAGATATGCTATCTATCAACTTTTTCTTTGTTTTATAGATATGTATTTAATATTTAAATAAGGATATAATTTTTAAATATTAAAAATTATGATTTAATCGATATTTAATAAAAATACTGTAAGTATTATTGCCTGGGTTATTTTTATAAAGGATATACTATATTAATTGAGTTGATAAAAAAAATATAATATACTATATAAATGTGAGGTGACGAAATGAAAGCAAAAGAAAAAATAAAATTTATAGATTTATTTGCTGGAATAGGTGGGTTTAGGTTAGCATTTGAGAAAATTGGATATGAATGTGTTTTTAGTGCTGAAATAGATAAGCATGCATGTGAGGTGTATAAAGAGAACTTTGGAAATGATCCATATTGTGATGTAACTAAATTAGATACAATAAACATACCAGATTTTGATTTATTATGTGCTGGTTTTCCATGTCAAGCATTTTCAATAAGTGGAAAACAAAAAGGTTTTTATGATGATACTAGAGGTACTTTATTTTTTGATATATGTAGAATCTTAAAAGAGAAGCAACCTAAAGCGTTTATATTAGAGAATGTACAAAATTTAGAAAAACATGATAATGGAAATACACTAAGAGTTATGCTAGATAATTTACACAAACTAGGATACACAGTTAATTTTCAGGTATTAAATGCAAGAGAATTCGATTCGCCTCAAAATAGAGAAAGAATAATATTAGTTGGTAATAGAGAAGGAATATATTTTGATTTTTTATTAATAGAGAAGCAAGTTCCTAAACCAATGAAAGATTATTTAGATAATGAGGGTGAATTTGAATATTTAGATCCAAGTGAATATACAATTTTAACTGAATATAAGCAGCAACCTAAGTCAGGGTTAATATTTATAGGTTATAGAAATAAAAAAATTAGGACTGTTGGGGTAAGACCAGGTACTGAACATTTATCAAGAGTACATAAACAACCAAATAGAATTTACTCATCAGAAGGTTCACATCCTACGATAGCTTCACAGGAAACTAGTGGGAGATATTGGATATATCATGAGGGAAGGGTTAGAAAATTAACTCAAAATGAATGTTTTAGATTTATGGGGTTTCCTAGTAATTTCAAAAAAGTTGGATTAAAATCTAAATTATATGAAAGAATTGGTAATAGTGTTTGTGTAAAAATGATAGAAGCTATTGCAATTCAAATAGATAAACAGATATTTAATAAGGGGGAGAGAATTATGGAGAGGATAAATCCATCTCAATTTTTAGAAGATACTTATAATAGAGCTTTAGGATTAGTTGATATTGCACCAATAGATTTAAGCCCAAAGCAGTTAAAATGGGTTGAATCAATTGTAGAAAAGGAGGAAAATCTTAAAGGAGTATATAGTGTTTTAGTATCTAGCTTAACATACAAATCGATTAATCCAGAGCAAGATGTAAGATATCATAAGAAGGAATTACAAAATGGATATAGTGGAAGAAGTTTTGATACGAAATATGTAACTCCGTTTTTAAAGTCTAAAAAGTTTTTTGGGGCTATGAAAGAATCAGGATGGTTAACTAGAAGTCTAGAACAAGTACATCCATTTACTTTAGATTTTCCTGGTAAAATAAATAATAAAGTTGTTAAAGATGCATTTTTACAAATATTAAATGATATTGAAGAAAATAATGCTAGTGCAGAAAGTTATTTAACTAATATATTTAGATTAAGTATAATAGAAAAAGCTAAAAAGACTGTAACTTTAGTGAATCCAGTTAAATCAGAATCATCATTAAATATAGAACAAATAATAGAATACTTAGAGAAACATTTTTATTATAAATATTCAAGTAGAGGAGCATCAATATTACCAGTAATAGCTTTTTATAGTATATATCAATGTCTAATTAAAGAAATGGGGAGATATAAAAATAAAAAGTTAGAGAAGCTAGGATCACATACATCTAGTGATAGAAGTAGCAAGGCTACTGGAGATATAGTTATAAGAGATAGTGAAACTAATGACTTATATGAGGTAATAGAAATTAAGTTTGATATTGCACCTAATCAAATAATGATAAATGATGCATATGAGAAGTTTAAAAGTGAGCCTATTCAAAGATATTATATATTAAGCACATCATATGCTAATGATGATGAAATGTTGAAAATTAATGAAGAAGTTATAAAAATAAGAGAAGAACATGGATGTCAAGTAATAGTTAATGGTGTATTTGCATCATTAAAATATTATTTAAGATTATTAGAGAATACAGATGAGTTTATGAGTAAATATGTAGAAAATTTACAGGAAAATACTGAACTAGATTTTGAACATAAAATTGCTTGGAATAGAATATTAGAAGAAAAATATAGATAGGATATATAAGGAAAGTTTATGGGGGACAAATACTTAGAAATTTATAAGGATAAATCAATATTAAAACTTGGTAAAAAAGAAATTGTTTTTAGAGATGGAAGGCAAAATACTAATACTCAAGAAAGAGTGGAAAAAATAACTGAATAGTTAAAAAAGGATATTTTAGAAAAATAGTGAAAGAAAGTAGTAGGTATAAGAGTAATGACTTTAATTATATAAATAAACTATATAAAAGTATTTTAGATAATATGATTAAGTCTATTACTAGTAATGCGGGGAGAGCTGTAGTAGGATTAGCTATATTACAATGTTGTTTAAAGTCAATAGATACGGAACAATCTATTAGATTACATAAGGGGAATATTAGTTTTTCTTGGGTAGATGGTATATCAATGAGACCATTAGATAAAAAATACTTTACTCCAGTATTAAGAGAGTATAGATTATTGAATTTAAATGCAGATGGCATATTTATGACAAGAACTTTGGCGGTATATCAATAATAAAAGAACATTTTAATAATTCACAATATAGTTCTAAGATATTTGAATTAGCTATTTATTCATTTTTTCAGGTAGTAGAGGAACTTTATTTAAAGTCGTTAAGCCAAATGAAAAGTGCGAATAAGAAGAATAAAAATATTGGAGATATTGAGATAGTAGAAGAGGACAACATTAAGTTTATTTATGAAGCATGGGATTGTAAATATGGAAAAACATATTTATCTAATGAATTATTTGAATTAAAAGAAAAATTACATGAAGAAACAAGAGTAGTAGGTTTTATTTTTAATAGTACTATAGAAATAAAAAAAGAGATACAAGATAAAATTTGATTTTCCAGAGGTGGAGATAAAATTATATTCATTTGAAGAATTTGTTGAATATAGGTTTAATGAATATAATATAAATAATAAAATGCAGAATATTTTTTCTTATAAATAGCTTCAAGCTTATGTAAGCTCATTAGCAAATAAAAATAGTGATAAGGTAATTATAGATGAACCTAATCTAGTTTGGATGGAAGAATTGATAAATATTTTAGATAATTATAATGATAATCACATTAAAAAAGGTAGTAATTAACTTTATTTAGATATTAATTTTTAAAACTTAAATTATTAAATAAAATAGATAGAAAAGGTTATGTAATTAAACTTTAGGTAGCCTTTTTATATTTATTATATTTATCAGTACTTATTAAGAGTTTAGTATGTATAATTTATATTATCTATATTTTTATAAATAATTTAAGAATAGTATTTATTTTTAAATTATATATTACTTTTATAAAAAGTATTTTTAAAATTCTAATATATTACAAAAAAGTATATAAGAATAAGTTAGATTAATAAATGAAATAAGATTTAATTATTAAGTTGTAGTAGATACATATAAAAGTTTGTTGTTTTATAAGGATGTTAAGAAAAAATTGGATGAAAATAAATGAAGTTGAGTATGCTAAATTATATTTATTTTTATTATTGAATAAATGATTGAATTAATAGCTTTCTATAAGTAGGTTAGTTGTGTATTTTTATTTTAGATTTAAATAAAATATGTGGTATAAAATAATAAGGTAAGATATTATTAAAGTGTTAAAGGGAAAAAATATTAAAAATTAGGAGCTGAGATGACAAATGATAAAAATTAATTATCATAAAATAATGTTAGAGGAAATAGATAAAATAGTTAAAGAAAATAGAAGACCAAGATTATTATTACATAGTTGCTGTGCACCTTGCAGTTCATATGTGCTTAAGTTTTTATCTCAGTATTTTGATATGGAAGTTTATTTCTTTAATCCTAATATATATCCAGAGAAAGAGTATGTAAGAAGATTAGAAGAACAAATTAGATTAATAAAGGAAATGGGACTTAATTATCAAGTTGTAGGAACTAAACATGAGAGTCCACTATTTTATAAGGCTGTTAAGGGTTATGAAAAATTAGGTGAAGGTAGTGAAAGATGTTACCGTTGCTTTGAACTTAGATTAGATAAGGCTGCTGAGTATGCTAAGGAAAATAATTTTGATTATTTCACAACTACATTAACTATAAGTCCTATGAAGAATTCACAAAAAATAAATGAAATTGGATTAGAATTACAGGAGAAATATAATATTAAATTCCTTGAATCTGATTTTAAGAAGAACAATGGATTCAAGCAGTCAGTAGATTTATCAAAAGAATATAATTTATATCGTCAATCATACTGTGGATGTGTTTTTTCTCAACAAGAACGTATTCTTGTAGATAAATTAAAAGAACAACAAAACCAAGAACAAAACCAAGAGCAAAATTAAAAGAGATAAAGAATTTTTTAAATATAAACCATTTATATTTAAGTAGTAATTTGAGTTAAAAAATTTTAAAATTTATAAATAGAATATTTGTTGTATTTTTAGCTTAATATATAATTGTATGTAAGAAAGTATATAGGAGGAATTAAGGATGGATAATAATAAAAATAATTTATATGATATTTTCTTAAGTTATTCTTATAGTGATGTAATGAAGTTATTTAGAAATGCAAAGACAAAAGAAGAACAAGATTTTTATATTAATCTTTCTAATATAATTCTTCAAAGAGAACAAGCAAAGGTAATAGGAAAGTAATATGAAAACTTATACTATATTTGCTGGGGTTAATGGGGCAGGAAAGACTTCAATATATAAATCTATATACTATGATGAAAATAAAGATGAAAAAAGAATAAATACTGATGAAATGGTAGCTAGAGTAGGATCATGGAAAGATAATAATCTACAAATGAAGTGTGCAAGAGAAGCTATAAAGCTTATAAAACAATATATTTCAGAGGATATATCTTTTAATCAAGAAACTACATTATCAGGAAAAAGTATAGTAAAAAATATAAAATCAGCTAAAGAGAGTGGATTTTATGTAGTTATGAACTATATAGGTGTAGAAAGTGCTGATATTGCAAAAGAAAGAGTTAAATTAAGAGTTCAAAATGGTGGACATGGAATACCAGATGAAGCTATAGAACGAAGATATGTAGAATCACTTGAAAATCTAAAGAATATTATTGAGTTTTGTGATGTTTTAAATATATATGATAATACAGATAGATTTAAAATTGTTGCAATTTTTGAAAAGGGAGAACTGATTTGGAAAGATAGAGTTTTACCAGAGTAGATTGATTTTATATAGATAAAAAATTATATAGATTAATGATTTAAAGAGTTAGTTTAAAAACTAGCTCTTTTTATTATGTAAACAAATATTATTTTTATAATTATTTTGGGGAGTAGATGTTTAAGAGGTATTTTTATTTTAAACTACAAGTTTAATGATTTATATTTAAGATTTTCTTATAATAAGTTTATCGATAAGAGATTACGTGAGAAAAGTG
>Cebus_capucinus_imitator_PRJNA485217_SSR013__coassemble_370_pt1 | contig 17203 bp, 16 predicted proteins | sample Cebus_capucinus_imitator_PRJNA485217_SSR013__metabat2_low_PE_007 | metagenome-assembled genome bin Cebus_capucinus_imitator_PRJNA485217_SSR013 | reverse complement strand
TAATGGAAACTCATATAAATGAAAATAATTTTGCTACACTACTTACTTCAGTTATTGAAAATCCAACAGGATATGGAAGAATAATTAGAAATAATGATGAAGTTGAAAAGATTGTTGAGCATAAAGATTGTTCAAGTGAAGAGCTTAAGGTTAAGGAAATAAATGCAGGAATGTATTGTTTTGATATCGAAAGTCTTTTATTATGCTTAGACAAGCTTTCAAATAACAATGCTCAAGGAGAATATTATATAACAGATGTTATAGAAATGTTAAAAAATGATAATAAGAAAGTTGGAGCTATGATTACTGATTTTGAAGAAACAATTGGTGTTAATTCAAGAGCAGAACTTGCAGTTGTAGAATCAATTTTAAGAAAAAGAATTAATAAAAAGCATTTAGATAATGGAGTTACTATAATAGATCCAAATTCAACTTATATAGGACTTGAAGTTGAAGTTGGTATGGATACAATAATTTATCCTGGAACTATTTTAGAAGGTAAGACAGTTATAGGTGAAGATTGTATTATTTATCAAAATTCAAGATTAAGTAATGCTGTTTTAGGAAATGGTGTTAAGGTAGAAAATTCAGTTATTCTTGATAGTAAAGTTGGAGATAATACAAGTGTGGGACCATTTGCTTATATAAGACCAGAATCAGCAATCGGTAATAATGTTAAGATAGGTGATTTTGTAGAAATAAAGAAATCAGTTATAGGCAATAATACAAAGGTATCACATTTAACTTATATTGGAGATGCAGAAGTTGGTGAGAAATGTAACTTTGGATGTGGAACAGTAGTTGTTAACTATGATGGTCAAAAGAAACACAAGACTATTATTGGAGACAATGCATTTATAGGATGTAATACTAACTTAGTTTCACCTGTTGAAGTAGAACAAAATAGTTATATTGCTGCTGGATCTACTATAACAGATAAAGTTACTGAAGGAAGTTTAGCTATAGCAAGAGCTAGACAAACAAACATCGAAGGTTGGGTTAATAGAAAAAGAAAATAAATTTTCTTTTTTTAAATATACACAAATGTAAAATGGGATTATTTTAAGGAGGTCTTCACGACAATGGAAAATCAGTTAAAGAATATTAAGATTTTTACTGGTAACTCTCACCCTGAGCTTGCAAAAGAAATTGCTGAATGTTTAGGATTACCATTAGGTAGAGCTAAGGTAGGTACTTTTAGTGATGGTGAAATATCAGTAGATATTGATGAAACTGTAAGAGGTTGCGATGTATTTATCGTTCAATCAACATGTAGTCCAGTAAATAATAACCTTATGGAATTATTAATTATGATTGATGCATTTAAAAGAGCATCAGCAGGTAGAATAACTGCGGTAATGCCATACTATGGATATGCTAGACAAGATAGAAAAGCTAAATCAAGAGATCCAATAACAGCAAAATTAGTTGCAGATTTATTAACAGCAGCTGGAGCAGATAGAGTTTTAACAATGGATCTACACGCTTCACAAATACAAGGATATTTCGATATTCCTGTTGATCATATGTTAGGATCACCAATACTTGCAAACTACTTTGTAGATAAAGGACTTGGTGAAAGAGATGATGTTGTTGTTGTATCACCAGACTTAGGTTCTGTTACAAGAGCTAGAAAGTTTGCTGATAAATTACATGCACCAATAGCTATAATAGATAAGAGAAGACCAAAAGCTAACGTTTCAGAAATTATGAATATAATTGGTGAAGTAGAAAATAAAGTTTGTATATTAATAGATGATATGATAGATACAGCTGGAACAATAGCAAATGCTGCTAATGCACTTAAAGAGCTTGGCGCAAAAAATGTATATGCTTGCTGTACACATGGTGTACTTTCAGGCCCAGCATTTGATAGAATTAATGCATCTGCAATAGAAGAACTTGTAATGCTTAATACTATAGCTCTTCCAGAAAAGGAAGGTCTTGAAAAGTTCAAGTCATTATCAGTTGCTCCTTTACTTGCAAATGCAATTGAAAGAATTTACGATGATGAACCATTAAGTAGATTATTTGAAGAATTTAACTAAAATAAATGGAAATTTATAATTAAATTATAATAAAACATCCATTTTTTAATTAATATTATAAAATACCTAGGCTTATATTTGGGCCTAGGTGTTTTTTATTTACCAATTATGATGAAATTTGTGGTATAATAAAAAAAATATGTTTTTTTGTTTAAATAATATACAAAATAGTTACAAGTAAGGGTATCTAGTGTTTTGTATTAATTATTTATTAAGATTAGGAGTGTGTGAACAATGGATGGTTTATTAGGAAAGATTTTAGTAGTAGATGATGATGAAAATATATGCCAAGTTTTAAAAATGTATCTAGAAAGTGCTAATTATGACGTTAAAGTTGTTAATGATGGAAAATCAGCACAAGAAGTGTTTTCAACTTATAAACCAAATTTAGTGTTACTTGATGTTATGTTACCAGGAATAGATGGGGTAGAAGTTCTAAAATGGATAAGAAGAGAAGGAAATACTCCAGTTGTTATGCTTACAGCTAAAGGAGAAGTATTTGATAAAGTACTAGCTTTAGAAATTGGAGCTGATGATTATATTGTAAAACCTTTTGAGCCAAAAGAAGTTATGGCTAGAGTTAAAGCAGTAATGAGAAGATATTCAGTAGACAAGACAGAGGAAGATATTTTAACATTCCCAGGACTTGTTATAGATACAAATTCATATAAGGTTCTTTATAGAGAAGAAGAAATTAAGATGCCACCAAAAGAATTTGAACTATTATATTATTTAGCAAACAACAAAAATAAGGTATTTACTAGAGAACAATTACTTTGTGAAGTTTGGGGATATGATTATCCAGGTGACTCAAGAACTGTTGATGTACACATCAAGAGATTAAGAGAAAAACTTAACAAAGGTGAAAATTGGCAATTAGAAACAGTTTGGGGAGTAGGATATAAATTCGAGGTTAAATAATATGAATAATCGAGGGTTAGTTCCTAAGTTATTATTAAGCGTTATGGCAATTGTGGGTATCATATTTGCCATAATTGCTTTTATTTTATCTGCTAGTGTAAAGGAATACTACTATAAAAATAGACTAGAGAAAATAAAAGAAGTAAGTTCTTTAGTTGAAAAGTCAGTTAATTCTTATGTAAATAGTAATGGAGAGGATTTAGACCAGTTAAATTCTATCTTGCAGTTTAGTCATCAATTTTTAAATGCAGATATTATAATAACTGATAGTCAAGGTGTAGTATTTGCAGTATCTAATAAAGATAATAATAATTTAGAATACAAAAAAATAACAGATATAGATGGTAAGAGTATTTTAACTAATGATGAGTTAGACTATAATAGTGGAGATTATAATGTATATAGCCAAAAGTTATATTATAAAAATTATTTTAATGGAGTAATTATTGTTAAGACACCTCTTGATGAAATGAATATGGTTCTTGATAGTATATATTCAATAATATGGTTTTTCATTATATTAACATTAATAATTTTAACTATAGTTATTTACGCTGTATGTAGTAAATTTATACTACAACCTATCGAAGAAGTTAATAAGGTATCAAGAAAAATAGCAAAAGGTCATGTTGAAGAAAGAGTTAAAATAAATTCTAATGATGAGATAGGAGAACTTGCTAAGAATTTTAATCTTATGGCAGAGTCTATAGAGCAAGTTGAAATGAATAGAAGAGAATTTATTTCAAATGTTTCACATGAGCTTAGATCTCCAATGACTTCAATTAAGGGGTTCATAGCTGGAATTTTAGATGGAATTATACCACCTGATAAAGAACATTTTTATTTAGAAAAAGTTTCAGAAGAAATTGAAAGATTAACAAGACTTATAAGTGACTTGTTAGATATATCAGCAATGCAAGCTGGTAAATTAAAGTTCAATTTCAGTAAGGTAGATATAAATTATATTCTAAAGACTTCAGCAATAAATTTAGAGCCAAAAATAAGAGATAAAAATATACATGTAGATCTTGTTCTTGAGGAAGAATATATGAATGTAAGAGGAGATAAGGATAGATTAGTTCAAGTTGTAACTAATTTAATTGATAATGCTATTAAATATTGTATTGATAATGGAAATATTAGAATAAAAACAGAATCTAAGAGTGGAAATAAATTAGTGGTTTCTATTTATAATGATAGTCCACAGTTAAGTGAAGAGCAACTTAGACAAGTTTGGGAAAGATTCTATAAAGCAGATAAATCAAGAACTAATAAATATAGTACAGGACTTGGTTTATCAATAGTTAGAAATATAATAACAAGCCATGATCAAGAGATATGGGTAGAAAATTCAGAAGATGGAAAAGGTGTTATCTTTGCATTTACTTTAAGCAAGATTGATTAATGTTTTAGTTAGGAGCCTTACATGGATAAAGAAAAACTTAAGAAGATTAAGCAAAAAGGAACTACAACAACAGAAACAGAAAATCATCCTATTGGGAAGATTACAATAGTTAAGAAAAAAGAATATAAAATCTTAAAAGCTATTTTAAAATATCTACTAATAATTATATTAACAGCTTGCATTTCAACTGCTATGGTTGTTTATATCTTAGATAGTGGATGGCTTGAAAATAGTTCTAAGAATAATAATTTAAGTGATATTGGTAGTATTGATAACAATACTAATTCTGATAATGTAGCAAAAGCTATAAATGATGTAACACCATCACTTGTTACTATTACAAATGAAAGTAAAGATTCAAAGGATGGAATTAAGGTTACTGGCTTTGTTGTTAGAGAAAATGGATATATAGCTACAGCATATTCAAGTATAAAAGATTTTAAAAGTATCTATGTTGAAGTTCCTAATATAAGTGGAAAAAGTTTTAAAGCAACTATTGTTGGTGAGGATACTATAACTAATATAGCTATACTAAAAATTGATGTAGATAAATTAGTACCTGTTAAGATGAGTAATAATATTAATCAGGGTCAAATAGCTATAGCGGTAGGAAATAACTCAGGTGAAGAGGGCGGAAGTCTTGCAACAATAGGAGTTATTAGTAATACAGATAAACTTATTGATGTTACTGATCAAAATAATAATGTTATTAAAACAGGAGTTTTAGAAACAGATTTAAATATTAGTAAACCTATAGTAGGTGGAGTTACTGTAAATTTAAATGGGCAAGTTATAGGTATTAATACAAATACTATTGAAAATAAAGATGGATTTAGTTATTTGGTAGGAATAAACTATGCTCAAAATGTTATAAAAGATTTAATTAATGATGGTAGAGTATCAAGGGTATTCTTAGGAATAGAAGGTATATCAGCTACAGGACATAATAAGGGAGTTCTTATTAATCAGGTTGATGAACAAGGTTGTGCTTATAAAGCAGGGATTAGAGATGGAGATATCATAACTGATATTGATGATATTAAAGTAAGTAATATAAATGAGATTTATAAAATAGTTAAACTTAAATCTGTAGGGGATGTAGTTTACATTAATCTTATTAGAAATGGTAATTCTATGAAAATACCTATGAAACTTACTTATTAGTTTAAAAATTTTATAATAATTTAAAATAGCTTGTCGCTTTTTATGCGGCAAGTTATTTTATTATACAGATTACAATATTATTGATATAATTTATTTATATTTTTATGATACGGAGGAGAAAAAATGTTTTTAATAGTAGGCTTAGGTAATCCAGGGAAGGAATATGATAGAACAAGACATAATATAGGATTTGAGATAATAGATTATATTTCAGATAAGTATAATATTGACATAAATAGGATAAAATTTAAAGGTATATATGGGGAAGGGTTTATTAATAATAAAAAAGTAATTTTATTAAAGCCACAAACTTTTATGAATCTTAGTGGAGATAGTATAAGAGAAATAATGAATTTCTATAAATTAAGTGAAGATGAAGTTGTTGTTATATATGATGATATAAGTCTTGAAATAGGTAAAATCAGAATTAGAGAAAAAGGTAGTGCTGGTGGACATAATGGAATTAAGAGTATTATAAGTAATTTAGGTTCAGATAAATTCCCAAGAGTTAAAGTTGGGGTTGGAGCTCCAGCTCATGATTTAGTTTCTCATGTATTAGGTAAATTTTCAGCTGATGAATGGAGTCATATGGAAAAGGTAATGCCTGTAGTTTGTGAGTCTGTAGAAGAGATGTTAAAGAGCGATGTTAAAAGTGCTATGAATAAATATAACGGTGTTTTAGTAGAAAAGTAGCTCTTTATTTTGAAATGGTGGTGTTAAAGAAATGAGATTAAATGGACTTATGGATCCTTTAATTAATAGTGAGAATTTTAATGTTTTAAAAAAAGCTTTGGATTCAAAAAGTTTTCCTTTTGAGGTAAATGGACTTAGTGATTCGGGAAGGGCATATCTTATAAATGCTATATATGAAAATGAAGATAGGCCAATGGTTATTGTAACAAGTAGTGATGTTGAGGCGAGAACTTTATATGAAGATTTAAGTTTTTATAGTTTAGATGTTTACTATTTACCAACTAGAGAAATTGTTTTTTATAATATTGATGCTATCTCAGGTGATTTGAGATGGGCTAGACTTAAAGTAATTAAAGAAATATTAGAAAATAAAAATAAGAAAAAAATAATAGTTACTTCAATTGAATCTTTTGTTTCATTGTATACTCCAATTGAACTTTATAAGAAATATAGCTTTACTCTTTCTGAAGAAGAAGAGATAGAGCTTAATTCAGTTACACAAAAGCTTGTAGAGTGTGGGTATGAAAGAACTCAAGTTGTTGAAGGAAAAGGAGAATTTGCTGTAAGAGGAGGAATATTAGATGTTTATCCACCTTATAGTGCTGCTCCTTTTAGGATTGAACTGTTTGGAGATGAAATAGATTCTATTAGAACTTTTAATGTTGAGTCACAAAGAAGCATTGAAAGACAAGATTCAGTTCATATTTTCCCAGCAAAAGAAATTATTTTAGAGAATGAAATATTAAAAAGTTCATTAGAGAAAATAGAAGATGAATTAAATAAAGTTCTAGAGAAGAATAAAGATAATACAGAACTTACTGATAAGTTAAAATCTATTGTTAATCATAATATTGAAAGTCTTAGAGAAAAATGGAGCTTTGAAACTATTGAAAGTTATATTCCTTTTCTTTTTGATAAACCATCAAAATTATTTGATTATTTAGATGATTATTTATTTATTATGGATGAATCAGATAGGTGTAAAGGAAAAGTAGATAGTGTTTTACTTGAGTTTCTTGAGGATTATAAAGCTTTTCTTGAAAGAGGAGATATTCTTCCATCTCAAAATAAATTAGTTTTATCAAATGAAGAGGTAGAAGAAGGCTTTAGAAGTCAGGACGTTATTATCTTAAATGCATTAAAGAAGAATTTGAAATTTTTAGAAGCAAGAGAAAGTGTAGAGTTTAATCAAGCTAGTTTACATAATTATAATGGTCAGGTTGAACTTCTGATTGAAGAAATACAAGAGAAAAAGAAAAATGGCTATAAAGTTGTAGTTTTATCAGGTACTAGACCTAGAGGTGAAAGATTTGTAGAAGTTTTAAGAGATAGAGATATAGAAGCTAATTATAAAGATGTAATTTCAGAAATAAATGATGGTGAAGTAGTTGTAACCTTTGGTAATCAAGCAAAAGGTTTTGATTATAAGGATTTAAAACTTTGTGTTATATCAGATAAAGAAGCTTTTGGGGAAGGAAAGAGAAAATCAACTAAAAAACATAAAAAGCAAAAAGGTATGGCCAAAATTAAGAGCTTTGGTGAATTAAAGCCTGGAGATTATGTTGTACATGTTAATAGTGGAATAGGAATTTACAAAGGAATAAAGCAAATTGATGTTGGTGGTAATAAAAGAGATTATCTAGATATTGAATATCAAAAGGGAGATAAGCTTTATGTTCCAGTTGAGCAATTAGACCTTGTTCAAAAATATGTTGGCTCAGAAGGTAAAGGTCCTAAGGTTAATAAACTCGGGGGAAATGAGTGGCAGAAGGCTAAAGCTAGAGTTAGAAAGTCTATTAATGATATTGCAAAAGATTTAGTTAAACTTTATGCTGCAAGAGCAACAGTTAAGGGATATAAGTTTTCTAAAGATACTCAATGGCAAAAGCAGTTTGAAGATGAGTTTCCATATGAAGAAACACCAGATCAATTAGTTTCATTAGAAGAAATTAAAGCTGATATGGAATCAGATAAACCAATGGATAGATTACTTTGTGGTGATGTAGGGTATGGAAAAACTGAAGTTGCAATAAGAGCAGCATTTAAAGCAGTTATGGATGGAAAACAAGTTGCTTTCTTAGTTCCAACAACTATTCTTGCAGATCAACATTATAGTAATTTAAAAAAGAGATTTGCTGGTTTCCCAATTACTATAGATGTAATTAGTAGATTTAAATCAAGAAAAGAGCAAAATCAAACTCTTCAAGCTTTAAAAGAAGGAAATGTTGATATTCTTATAGGAACTCATAGACTTGTTTCAAAAGATATAAATTTTAAAGATTTAGGACTTTTAATTGTTGATGAGGAGCAAAGATTTGGTGTTACACAAAAAGAAAAGATAAAAAATCTTAAGAAAAATGTAGATGTTCTTACTTTAAGTGCTACACCTATACCTAGAACACTTCATATGTCTCTTACAGGGGTTAGAGATATATCAGTAATAGAGACTCCTCCAGAAGATAGATATCCAATACAGACTTATGTAGTTGAACAAAATGATCAACTTATTAGAGATTCAATTTTAAGAGAAATTAATAGAGGTGGTCAGGTATTCTTTGTTTATAATAGAGTTGAAAATATACAATCTATAGCTGCTTATATTAAAGAACTTGTTCCAGAATGTACACCTAGAGTTATTCATGGACAAATGACAGAAAAACAATTAGAGACTGAGCTTATTGATTTTATGAATAAAGAAGCTGATGTACTTATTTGTACTTCTATTATAGAAACAGGAATTGATATGCCTAATGTAAATACTCTTATTGTTTATGATGCTGATAAAATGGGACTTTCACAGCTTTATCAATTAAGAGGTAGAGTTGGAAGAAGTAATAGAGTAGCTTATGCTTATTTAGTTTATCAGAAGGATAAAGTTTTAACAGAAGTTGCTGAGAAGAGATTAAAGGCATTAAAAGATTTCACAGAGCTTGGTTCAGGATTTAAGATTGCAATGAGAGATCTTGAAATTAGGGGAGCTGGAAATATGATGGGTTCATCACAACATGGTCATATGGCAAGTATAGGTTATGATTTATATTGTAGAATGCTTGAAGATACTGTTAAGCTTATTAAGGGTGAAATTGACCAAGAACCTGTTGAAACAACTGTTGATATTAAATTAGATGCATTTATTCCTTCAAGTTATATAGATAATGAAATTCAAAAAATAGAAGTTTATAAAAAGATTGCTGCTATTGAAAATGAAGAGGATTATAATTATGTAAAGGAAGAGCTTGAAGATAGATATTCAACTATTCCTAAGCCAGTTTATAACCTTATGGATATAGCTTATATTAAAAGCAAGGCAAAGCTTCTAGATATAGAAGAAATTAAGGAAAGAAAAAATGAAATTATTTTTGAATTCCAAAGTAGAGAAAGAGCAGATAAAAGATTGCTTGTTAAAGTGCTTGAGGATTATAAAAAGAATATTTTATTTAAGTTTGGTGAGAAACCAAGTTTCTCTTATAGATTTGATGATGAGAAAAAAGAAGACTTAATTCAAGTTTTCAAAAAGTTGCTTGATAAGCTAGTAGAATACAAGATTACTTTAAAAAAGTAGTTTGAAAAAAATTGTGAATATTGATATACTTATTTCTATGTTATGTAAAGTATAAAAAAGCGAGGTATTAAAATGAAAAGTATAAAGAGAATAGTAGGGGTTGCAGTTGTAATCGCAGCAGTAGCAGCGGTAGCTGTAGGAACTGGAATGATTCAAAAAACTCCTGCAGCAATACAAAAAACTGTTGTTGGTAAGGTCTATAACACTGATATAACAGTTGCTCAAGTTGAAAAATATATGGCTCCATATTATCAACAATTAGAACAACAATATTCAGGAAACTTAATGGATAATGCTGATGCTAAAAAGGCTGTAATACAAGATAGAGAGGAAGTTCTTAACTATGAAATATTACAACCTATTATTGATAAGCAAATACAAGAACAAAAAATAACAGCTACTCCTGAAGAAATACAAGAAGCTTATAATAAGCAATTAGATGCATATATAAAGCAAGCTGGTAGTAAGGAAGCTGGACAACAAGCATTTGATGCAGCTTTAAAGCAAAATGGATTAACAGAAGAAACTTATAAACAACAATTAGCTAAGTCAATACAAGTTCAAAAGCTTACTGATATTGTAACAAAGGATGTTAAGCCAGCAACAGAAGCTGAAGCTCAAACATATTATAATGAAAATAAATCACAATTTGTTGCTAAGCAAGCAGGAGCAGTTGTTTATGATATCGTAGTTAACTCAAAAGCTGATGCTGATAAGCTTTTAGCTCAATATAAGAGTGAAACAGCAAATATGACAAGTGTAGAAGATAAACTTGCAGTATTTAAGAAGATTGCATCAGCAAATAATGTAGACTCATCAAAATCAGATGGTGGAGCATTAGGATTTATTCCATTTGATTCTCAACAATATCAAGCTCCATTTATGACAGCTGTTAAAGGACTTAAGGCTGCTGGAGACGTATCAGCAGTAGTTCAAAATGAAGGACCAAATGGTGCAGTTTATAATATAGCATTTGCTAGTGAAGTAAATCTTCAACCAACATATAAGAATTTTGCAGATGAAAAACAAGAAATAATTGATTACTTAACAAATCAAAAGAAATCACAAGCACTTCAAGCGAAGGTTGAAGAGTGGAAGAAAGCAGCTGGAGTAGAAGTATTCACTAATAAATTAGATTATGCAATACCAGCACAAGATACTCAAGCAGAATCAAATTCAGCTTCAACAGGAACAACAGCAAATCAATAATATAAATAAAAAATAAATTTAAAAATACTCTTGGAAGTTCCAAGGGTATTTTTTTTATTATAATTATAAAAAATTCATCAATGGACAAATAATAATAAATTCATATAAATATAACCAATGTGTATAAAATTTGAAATATGAAAAATAATAAGGGTGTAGACAAAAGAAAAGATTTAACCTAAAGGGAGGTATATAATTTATGAAGGCTACAGGAATAGTAAGACGTATAGATGATTTAGGAAGAGTTGTAATACCAAAGGAAATTAGAAGAACTCTAAGAATTAGAGAAGGAGATCCTTTAGAAATATTTACAGATAGAGAAGGTGGAGTAATATTAAAAAAATACTCACCTATAGGAGAATTGACAGATTTCTCTAAAGAATATGCTGATGCACTTCAACAAGCAACAGGTCATTCTGTATTAATTTCAGATAATGATATGTTTATTTCAGTTAGTGGTGTTGCTAAAAAAGATTTCGTTGATAGAAAAATTAGTGATGAGCTAGAAAGAGTAATGGAAAATAGAAAAGCAGTAATACTTGGAGGAAATAACGGTAAGGTTGAACCTCTTTATTCAGAAGATAATCCTGAAGAAAAGTATAAAGCACAAGCAATAGCACCAATAATTGCTGAAGGTGATGCAATAGGTACTGTAATATTATTTTCAAAAGATGAAAGCTCTTTTGGAGAAGTAGAAAAGAAGCTTGTAGAAACAGCAGCAGCATTTTTAGGAAAGCAAATGGAGCAATAATATATCCTACTAAAATTTTAACTATACATAAAATAAGTAATAATGCCTCCAAATTTACAATAATAATAAATAGTTAGTAATTAAATTTGGAGGTATTATATGAAAAAACAAACCTTTATAGAAGGTGGTTTAATCTTAGCTGTGGTAGGACTTGTTAGTAAGTTTTTAGGACTTTTTTTTAGATGGCCACTAGTTATGATGATGGGTGATGAAGGTTTAGGATATTATCAAATGGTTTTTCCTTTATATAGTTTCTTTATAGCAATAGCGGGGGGAATACCTATAGCTATGTCAAAACTTGTATCTGAGAATAATAATCTTGGAAAAGAAGGAGACAATTTTAAGTTAATGAAAATTTCAGTTATGCTTTTAATGTTTTTAGCATTATCAGTTACATTTGTTTTAAGTTTTTATGGTGAAAAAATAGTTGATTTATTTAATTGGGACAAGAAAGCATATTATTCTATTATAGCAATAAGTGTAGCCCCCTTATTTATTTCAGTTGTAAATCCTATAAGAGGATTTTTCCAAGGTTATAAAAATATGAATGAAACAGCAGTTTCACAATTTGTAGAGCAAATTGGAAGAGTAATTTTTGGAGTTGGACTAGCTTATATATTATTACCTAAAGGTATAGAATATGGAGCAGCAGGAGCAACATTTGGAGCAACTGCTGGAGGTGGACTAGCAGCTATTTATTTAATATTTAGATATTTTAAGTTAAAGCCTAGGAATATTTCAAGAAGTAAGACTAGATATAGTACTTTAACTAAAAAACTTATTTTTGCATCTATACCTATAGCAATAGGAGCAGCTGTTGTAAGTATAATGGGAATAATAGATGCTATTTTAGTTCCACAAAAACTTTTAAAGGCTGGATTTAGTGGACAAGAGGCAACAGTGTTATTTTCACAATTAACAGGAAAGGCAACAGCGCTTATTCATATACCTATGACATTATCAGTTGCTATTGGAAGTGCTTTAGTTCCAGCAATATCTGCAAGTAATGCAGCTAAAGATAATTATGAAATGAGTAAAAATATAAGTACAGCTATGAAATTTGTTTTTGTTATATCACTTCCTTGCTTTATGGGAATGTTTTTTATGGCAGAACCTATAATGTCAACTATTTTTCCAGGGAGAGATGGAGGAGCTGATATATTAAGATGGCTTTCAATTAGTATACCATTTTTAGTTTTAACACAGATAACAACGTCTATTTTACAAGGAATAGGTAAAATGACTTTGCCAGTTATAAATATGCTTGTAGGGTCTGTTGCTAAATTAATTCTAACAATGGTACTTGTTCCAATGCCTCAATTTAATATTCAAGGGGCTGTTATATCAACTATAACATCTTATGTAATTATAGGATTACTTAATGTTATTTGTATAAAGATTAATATTAAATATAAAAGTGATTTAAAAGAAACTTTATGGAAACCTCTTATGGCTAGTATAGGGATGATTATAGTTACTATGAGTTCTTTTCTTTTATTAATTAAAGTTTGGCCAAAGCAATCATTAATGTGTGTAATATCAATTTGTATAGGTGGAATTATATATTTATTGTTAATTATGTTACTTAAAGTATTTGATTATAAGTATTTAAAAGGTAGAGCTATGGGTAAAATAAATAATAGAAAAATTTCATAAATTTATATAGAAATCAAAGGAGAAAGAATATTTTATGGAAATATTTTTTCTCCTTTAGTATATTTAAGTTAGTTTAGTAGGAGGTGTATTATGAAAGAGAAAAAAGATTTTAATGATTTAATAGAAATTATTAAAATACTTAGATCACCACAAGGGTGTCCTTGGGATAGAGAGCAAACTCATAAGAGTATGCAAAGACAACTTGTTGAAGAATGTTATGAAGTATTAGATGCTATAAATGAAGAAGATATGAGTGCTTTAAAGGAAGAGCTTGGAGATATTTTACTTCATGTAGTATTTCATAGCTTAATAGCTAAAGAGAATAATGAATTTGATATATCAGATGTTATTGATGGTATTTGTCAAAAGATGATAGGCAGACATCCACATGTTTTTGATGTAAAAAAAGATATTACATCAGATGAAGTTCTTGATAGTTGGGATGAGAGAAAAAAGAAAGAGAAGGGCTTTGAAACTGTAACTGATGAAATGAATGCAGTGGCAAGAGCTTTACCTGCTCTTACAAGATCAGCAAAGATTCAAAAGAAAGCTTCGAAGGTTGGGTTTGATTTTGAAAATGTAGAACAGGCTATGGCTAAAATAGAAGAAGAATTAAATGAAATTAAAGATGTATATAAGACTGGAAATCTGTCAAGAATAGAAGAGGAAGTAGGGGATTTACTTTTCTCAGCAGTTAATGTTGGAAGATTTCTAAAAGTTGATTGCGAAGAAGCTCTAGAAAAAACAACAAATAAATTTGTAAAGAGGTTTTCATTTATAGAAGAAGCTGCAATAGCTCAAAATAAGAATTTAGATAATATGGGTTTAGAAGAGATGGATGAGCTTTGGGAGCTAGTTAAACAAGAGAAGAATGTCTAATATTCAATGAATTTTGTAGTAATTTTGGCTTTTAATAGTCAAAAATAAAAGAAAAGAGAAAAAAAAGTTAATTAAATACTGTAAAATAGCAGTTTTGGTACTATACAAAAGTTTAAATATATAATATTATTATATATATTGCAGTATAAAGATTGCAGTAAGATACTTTACAGTAAATTACTCAATTTAAGGAGGATGTAGAATTGAATAAATCAGAATTAATAACAAGCATGTCTGACAAAGCTGGATTAACAAAGAAAGATGCTGAAGTAGCATTAAAGGCTTTCATAGAAAGCGTTCAAGAAGCTTTAGAAAGTGGAGATAAAGTTCAACTTGTTGGATTCGGAACATTCGAAACAAGAGAAAGAGCAGCAAGAGAAGGAAGAAACCCAAGAACTAAAGAAGTAATTCAAATCCCAGCTTCAAAAGCACCAGTTTTCAAAGCAGGAAAAGAATTCAAAGAAAGAGTTAATAAATAATTTTATTAATTAATATGAAAACCCGAGATTTCTCGGGTTTTTTTGAATATATACTTGTATATATTTAAATAAGTATTTTAGGAGAATGATATTATGAGATTAGATAAATACTTAAAAGTTTCAAGAATTATAAAAAGAAGAACAGTAGCAAAAGAAGCTTGTGAAGGTGGAAGAGTTAATATAAACGATAAAGTTGCTAAGCCATCAACAAAAGTAAAAGATGGGGACATAATAGAAATATTATTTGGAAACAGAACTTTAAAAGCTAGAATCATAAACATAGCAGAGCATGTTAAAAAAGAAGATGCTAAAAATATGTATGAGATTCTAGAAGGTGAAGAAGATAAAGAGTAGAACTATTTATTATAAATAGCATAAAGGATAGCATAAACTCATATATTTTACTATAAAAATATAGGGGGAAATGCTATGGAAAGTAATAAAGGCAATATAAACCTAAGTGAAAATAATAAAGGCAATTTGAGTTTAGAAAATAGAAAAAAATTATCATTAACAGGTGTTTTAGAAGTGCTTAGTTTTGATGATGATGCTATAAGTCTTAATACAAGTCTTGGGGGACTTAATATTACTGGTAAGAATTTAAAGCTTAATAAGCTTGATGTTCAAAATGGTGATGTAATAATATCAGGATATGTAAATTCTATGTCATACCATACAAAAGAAAATAAAAAAAGAAAATTACATTTTATAAATAAGATTCTAAGGAGGAAGTAATTTGTTATTACCTTTAGGAATTCAGTTTAATATAGTTATATTTTCTTGTTTGGCAGGTATGTTAGTTGGAATTTTATTTGATGGTTATAGACTTATAAGAGGTTTTAATGTTCCTAAAATATTAGGTATGATACAAGATATATTATTTTGGATCTTAATCTCAATTGTTATTTTTATTTTCTTATTAGTATTTAATTATGGTTTTTTAGGTGCTTATGTATATTTATTTATGTTTATTGGAGTAATGGTTTATTTAGCTATATTTTCTAAGATGGTTGTAAGTGTAGAAAATGTTGTAGCTAGGCTTGTTTTCAAGTTTTGTAGAGTATTAGGTAAAAATATTAGATATATATTTAAAAATATAGTAACAAAATAAATAGAATTTTCTTGAATAAGTTCCTCACAGTGTTTAAAATATAGGTATAGCCTTATTATTAAGGGTGGGGGAAGTTAGATGAAAAGTAAGTTCACTGCTAGGAAATTAGTAATTGTTACGGTGAGTGTTTTATTTGTTTTTTCATTTGGAAAGCAATTGATAACAAATAGAAGATTAAATAAGGAAAAATCTCAAGTTGAACAACAGATGAAAAACATTAATCAAAAAAATGTTGAGTTAACTGAAGAATTTAAAAATTCTAAGTCAGATTCATATATAGAACAGATGGCAAGAGAGAGGCTTGGAATGATAAAGAAGGGTGAAAAAGTAATTATTGATTCAAAGGATAAATAATTACATAAAAAGATTATTATTATTAAAACATAATAATATATATTGATTTATTTTAAGGAGGAGTCTTTTTAAATGGCCTTAGAGACAGGAAACATATTAGAAGGTAAAGTAACAAACATAACAAACTTCGGAGCTTTTGTAGAAGTAGAAGGAGAAACTGGTTTAGTTCATATTTCTGAAGTAGCTGATTCTTTTGTTAAGGATATCAATGAACATTTAAAAGAAAATGATATTGTTAAAGTTAAAGTATTAGGTACAGATGAAAAAGGTAAAATAAGCTTATCAATTAAGCAAGCTATGCCACCTAAGAAAAAATCAGTTAAACCAGCAGAAGTAGACTGGGGAAAAAATAATAACAGAAATAGTAGAGGGAATAATTACTCAAATAATAACAGAAAGAAGCAATCTGCTGAAAGCTTTGAAGATATAATGGCAAAGTTTTTAAAGGACAGTGAAGAAAGACTTCAAGATGTTAAGAAAAATCAAGAGCCAAGATCAAAGAGAAGAATGTAATTTAATATAATTTCTAGAAGGATGTCATAGTTTTAGGCATCCTTTGTTTTTTATAATAAATATATTAAGTTTATTTAAAAATAAGATTTTTATTTAATTATATTAGGAATTTAATTATTAAAAACATAAGATTTATATACTTTTTATTAAGTTTTTTTAGTTATTTTTATTAGCTAAACATAGTATTTGTCGGACTTTAGAAAAAAGTGAATAAAAAAAAGAAAAAAATCTATTTAAAAGTGTTGACACTAAGATTTATATTCGGTATAATAATCCTTGTCGTTAAGGGCGTAACCCAAAAACAAAAGATAAGCCGAAGTGGCGGAACTGGCAGACGCACAGGACTTAAAATCCTGCGGTGGTTAAACACCGTACCGGTTCGATTCCGGTCTTCGGCACCAATATAACGCGGGGTGGAGCAGTCGGCAGCTCGTTGGGCTCATAACCCAAAGGTCACA
>Cebus_capucinus_imitator_PRJNA485217_SSR013__coassemble_349_pt1 | contig 19661 bp, 22 predicted proteins | sample Cebus_capucinus_imitator_PRJNA485217_SSR013__metabat2_low_PE_007 | metagenome-assembled genome bin Cebus_capucinus_imitator_PRJNA485217_SSR013 | reverse complement strand
CATGCAATTTATTATTAAACATGTAGCAAGAGCTTTATCAAAACTACTTAAAACAAGCAGTGCTGAAACAATGAGTGCTGTAGGAAACATTTTCCTTGGACAAACAGAAGCTCCACTATTAATTAAGCCTTATATATCAAAAATGACTCGTTCTGAGATAATGGCTATTATGGTAGGAGGAATGGCAACTGTAGCTGGTGGAGTTATGGCTGGTTATGTTGCTATGGGAATTAGTGCTGGTAATTTACTTGCTGGTTCAATAATGGCAGCTCCTGCTGGATTATTAATTGCTAAAATGTTAATACCTGAAACTGAAACTCCTGAAACTGGAGAAAATTCAGAAGTTGAATTTGAAAAAACACATTCAAGTGTTATAGAAGCTGCTGCTAGTGGTGCTTCAGAAGGTTTAGGACTAGCTTTAAATGTTGCTGCTATGCTTTTAGCTTTCATAGCTTTAATAGCATTAATAAATGCTATGCTTTCAGGAGTAGGTTCATTATTCGGAATGGATTACTTAAGTCTTAACTGGATATTAGGTAAATTATTCACTCCAATTGCTTGGTTACTTGGAATTCCATCAGTTGATTTATCTACTGCTGGAAGTATTCTTGGTCAAAAAATAGCTATAAATGAGTTTGTTGCTTATTCAGAACTTTCAACTCACATAGCTAATGCAACATTACAACCAAAAACAATAATGATCTTAAGTTATGCACTTTGTGGATTTGCTAACTTCTCATCAATCGCTATACAAATAGCTGGTATTGGTGGAATAGCACCTGAAAAGAAAGGTATAATCGCAAAGCTTGGATTTAAGGCTCTTATAGGTGGAGCAATGGCTACATTTATGACAGCATCAATAGCTGGAGTACTATTCTCAGCTTAACATAAAAGAGGAATTGTCTCATATGGGACAACTCCTCTTTTTTTATTTATTCATAAATCCAAAGATTTTTTCTAAATCTTTCTTTGTACTATTATTTATTCTTTCTAAATTTCCACCAAAGCCTATTTCATCTTTACTTTCTTTAAGTCCAATCATAACCTCATCTATATATTCATCTACACCAACCATATCAAATTTAACTTTTGCTCTCCCCTCTGGGTTTAAATTAGTATCAACTGCTGGTGGAATTATTTCTATAACTTTGATTCCCTCTTCTTTTAATTGATATCTCAAAGATTTAGTAAATGAATGCATTGCCGCTTTAGTTGCACAGTACATAGGTACTCTAGCTAAAGTCATAAATGCAAGTCCTGAAGATACATTTATTATAACTGGATTATTATTTTTTCTAATAGTTCCAAGTAATAATTGTATTAGATGAATAGGTGCTTCTAAATTAATTTTAAGTTCACTAAAATCATCTAAATCTATATTTTCTTTTGAAAAATCTACATCTCTTTGAATTCCTGCATTATTAACCAAAATATTAAGTTTCTTAAAGTTTTCCTTTATATAATTTACAAACTCTACTCTCTCTTTTTCATTTCCTAAGTCACAAACTACTGTATGGATTTTAGGATATAATTTTTTAGCCTCATCTAAAGCTTTCTTACTTCTTCCACAAATAATAATTTCATTTTTATCCACAAGTTTTTGAGTTAAAGCTAATCCTATTCCTTTTGATCCACCAGTTATTAATATATTATTTCCTTCTAAATTCATGACCCTTTTCTCCTTAGTTTAAATATATTTTTATCCTATTCTATTATTGTAAGTTCCTTTGGATATACATTAAGTCTTTGACATCCATCTTCAGTAACCATAACTAAATCTTCAATTCTTACTCCAATATCATCTTTTATATATATTCCTGGCTCAATTGAAAAAATCATTCCAGGTCTTAATATATCTTCATTAACTGAGCTTACATTTCCAAAGTCATGTACTTCTATTCCTATACAGTGACCTGTTCTATGTGTAAAGTATTCTCCATATCCTTTTTCAGTTATATAATCTCTTGCTGCCTTATCAACATCACAAAATCTTACTCCTGGCTTAACTGTCATTATTGCTCTCTTATTAGCTTCTAAAACTGTTTCATAAACTTCTCTATGTTTTTCTGAAACTTCTTTATAGAAGAAAGTTCTTGTCATATCTGAACAATAATTATTATATCTACATCCCATATCTATAACTATACAATCCCCAGTTTTAAGCTTATTATCTCCTGATACACAATGTGGATCTGCTGAATTTGCTCCATAAGCAACTATTGGAGGGAATGAGAAACCTTGTGTTCCTTTTTGTGCATACTTTTCTCCTAATATTGCACAAATTTCTTTTTCTGTCTTATCACTTGATATACAATCTTTAATTTCTCCCATAACTTCATCATTAATCTTAGATGTTTTAATCATAAGGTCTTTTTCAATTTCATCCTTAACCATTCTTAGATTATCAATTATAGGTGAACCATTAACAAAGCTCTTAGCTCCATTTAGTTCCATAAGTCTTATTAAGAAATGAGCTTTCCAATCCTTATCAATACCTAAAGCTTTATTTTTATCAGTATACTTACTTAATATTTCAACAGCATCCTGTGTATCATCATACCAAACTAAATCTAAACCTTCAGTTTCCTCACAAGGGAATAATTTATTTATTATAAATTTGGCATCTCCATTTTTATTTATATATAAAGCTACCATTCTTTCTCCTGCTGAAATCCACTTACCTGTTAAATAAAATAAGCTTGGAGCTGAAGATATAAGCATTTGTGAAAGATTTTGCTCTTCCATAGCCTTTATTACTTTAGCAAGTCTTTCTTGATTCATTTTTACCCACTCCTTTTAAAATAATATTTATTCTTATTATATCATTCTAAACTACCATATGTATTACAGATAAATCCCAATACTTTCATAAAATTAAATTAAATCTAGACTATTTATATAAATTTCTACACAAAAAATATTAAATGGATTAAATTTTATATTAATTCTTTAATATTAATCTCACCTTTATTTAGCACTAATTTTTTTATCAATCTACTATATATAATAAAAAATGTAATTATTATTCACTAATTAAACTAAATTGTTAATATTTATAAGTTCTAGTGTTTTACAATAAATATTGTTTATTTAAACTTAATAATACAATAATTCCTTTAATATACAATTATTTTTTTAAAATTATTATAGTTATATCACAAAAATAATTTTTTAATTTTATTTATTTAATAATATAAATGCAACACTAATTACCTAAAAATATACTAATACAAAGTAAAAAATTAGAAAAAAATTTAAGGAGATTAAATGAAAAAAAAATATTTAACATGGCTACTTATAGGCTCAATAATAGTTATACTAGCTATAGCAGGTATCTGTTATTATCATATAAATACTAATACTAATAAAACAGAAGAAAAACCTTATAATGTATCTAAAACTATAGCAGAAATAGATAAGGATAATTATGATACTACTTATTGGTGGCATGCTACAAATTCACAATTATTAGAAAAGTTATCTAGTGAGGCTACAAAATACAATGATTCTCAGATACAATCAATAGCAAATAACTCTAAAGAAATACCTGAAGAATTAATTAGAATGGCAGTTATACGACCTGAAACAATACCTTATGTTGCTGGGTATCCAACAAGAGAAATAAATAAAGTAATTAATATTGAATCTTATTATAAAAAAGGGGAAATCCCTTTGTTTGAACAATTTGATAAACAATGGGGATATGATTCTTACGGTACTGAACTTCTTGCCATTAATGGCTGTGGACCTACTTCTTTGGCTATGATCATTGTTGGATTAACTGGAGATACTAAAATTAATCCTAAAGTCGTTGCTAACTATAGTGAAAAACATGGTGGTTATGTAAAAAATAAAGGCTCAGACTGGAGCCTGATGGATAAGTTATCTACTCACTTTGGTGTAAAAGGAACTATGATTCCGTCAAATCAAGTAATAAAATCACTAAAAGAAGGACATCCTGTTATAGTTTCTGAAGGTCCTGGAATATTTACATTGTCAGGGCATTTTATTGTTTTAAGCGGAATTACTTCAGATGGAAAAATTAAAGTAAATAATCCTGATAGTATTAAATATTCAAATAAAACTTGGGACTTTAAAGATATAGAGAAAAGTGCTAATGCATTCTGGAGTTTTAGCAAAATAAATTAATAAAAAATGTACTTAATTTGGTATTTTCAATGTATAATATATAATGAATTTATTATGTATTGGAGGTTATTATGAGATTAGCAATTATATCTGATATACATGGTAATCTATATTCACTTATGAAAGTGCTAGAAGATATAGATTCACAAAATGTAGACTCAATTATTTGTTTAGGTGATTTAGTTGGCTATGGTCCTCATCCTAATGAAGTTATAGCTCTAATAAAAAGAAAAAATATTCTTTGTATAAAAGGTAATTATGATGCAGCTGTTGTTAATAACTCTTTTGAATTTATAAGAAGAACAGCAATAAATGATTTTTCACTTAGTTGGACTATTGAAGAACTTAGAGCTTCAAATAGATTCTATCTTGAAAGCTTACCAAGTGATATTTCTTTATCAGTTTGTGATAAGAAAATTAAATTTGTTCATGGAAGTCCTAGAATAATAAATGAATATCTAGATAATAATTCACCAGAACTTGAAAAAGTTCTTAATGAAATTGAAGAAGATATTCTAATTTGCGGACATACTCATATTCCTTACTTTAAAGAAATAGGAAATAAAATGATAATTAATGATGGAAGTGTTGGAAAACCTAAGAATGGTACACCACATGCTACATATACAATACTAGATATATTTAATGGTGCTACTCCTAAAGTTAATATAAGAACAGTTGAATATGACTATATGAAAATAGTTAAAGATATGCAAATGAAAAACTTCCCACCATTACTTATAGCATCATATCAATCAGGAAAAGAATAAAATAAAAATAGCCTGTCTCAAAAGAGACAGCCCTTTTTATTTTATTATTGCATTAATACTCCAACAACTATAGCTTCTTTTAATAGCTCTTTATTTTTCCCGTAATTTTCATAAAATTTTTCAGTTACATCCTCTCCCATCTTCATACCTTGCTCTTTAAAAGCTTTCCATACCCCATTATCCCCTAAATTATACACTGTTCCCTCAACTGCTATATAATGTGGACTTCCATTTTCACCATTAAATTTTTTTAATTCTTCTAAAGTAAAACTTTTCATGTTCCTATATTCAATTTTATCTTCTTTAAGTAATTCAAATAACTTTAATATATGTTTTTTATAAAATTCTTTATTTTTAGGATTAGAAATCATATAATTTTTAAGTCTACTAATTTCAAAAAATATGATTAATTCATCTTTCATGTAAGTAACACCCCTATTTAAACACTTTATATATTTTTATGCTGATTATATTGCATTTGTTAAAGAGTTATTGTAGAATTGAATTAATTAAATTATTACAATTACTGTGAAGAGAAGAGTAAATTTAGGATTTTTTTCTAAGCGAGTGAGTTATGGTGAAAGTCTCATAAAAAAACCTTTATTGAAAAACGCCTCTGAGTTTCTAACCGAACAATTAATTTTTAGTAGGCTTAGACGGAGTCAAACCGTTATTGATTGAACAACATTTTAGTGTTGATTAAAGTTGGCTATATCTCTTTATAGCAATTTGGGTGGTACCGCGAATATTCCTTCGTCCCAGAAGAAGGATATCGGGGTTTTTTTTATTTTCAAAAATAATAAACTTATATAATGAAAGTGAGGATTTTTAATTATGAAAGATTCAGTTTTAGTAAAAAGTCTTTATAGAAATACTGAAGACTACACAAACAAAAAAGTAGTTATTTCTGGTTGGATAAGAACTCTTAGAGCATCAAATGCTTTTGGATTCATAGAAGTAAATGACGGTTCATTCTTTAAAAATGTTCAAGTTGTTTTTGCAAGTGATAAACTTTCAAACTATGATGAAATTGCAAAATTACCAATCAGCTCATCAATCAAAGTTATTGGTACTTTAATTGAAACACCCAACACAAAACAACCTTTTGAAATTCAAGCTGATGAAATAATCTTAGAAGGTATGTCAGATTCATCATATCCATTACAAAAGAAGAGACATACATTTGAGTACTTAAGAACTATAGCTCATTTAAGACCAAGAAGTAATGCTTTCTCAGCAGTATTCAGAGTTAGAAGTGTAGCAGCTTACGCTATTCATAAGTTCTTCCAAGAAAGAGGATTTGTTTATACACATACTCCAATCTTAACAAATTCAGATACAGAAGGTGCTGGAGAAATGTTTAGAGTAACAACTCTTGACTTAAATAACCTTCCAAAGACAGAAGAAGGAGCTGTAAACTACAAAGAAGATTTCTTTGGTAAAGAAACAAACCTTACAGTTTCAGGTCAATTAAATGGTGAAGCTTATGCATTAGCATTTAGAAACATCTATACATTCGGACCTACATTCAGAGCTGAAAATTCAAATACAGCAAGACACGCTGCTGAATTCTGGATGATAGAACCTGAAATAGCATTTGCTGACTTACAAGATGATATGGAACTTGCAGAAGATATGCTTAAATATGTTATAAACTACATCATGCAAGAATGTCCTGAAGAATTAGAATTCTTCAATAGTTTCATAGATAAAGGTCTATTAGAAAGATTAAATCACGTTGTATCATCAGACTTTGGTAAAGTTACTTACACAGAAGCTGTTGATATGTTATTAAAATCAGGTAAGAAATTCGAATATCCAGTTAAATGGGGTATAGATCTTCAAACAGAACATGAAAGATATTTAACAGAAGAAGTATTCAAGAGACCAGTATTTGTTACTGACTATCCAAAAGATATTAAAGCATTCTACATGAGATTAAACGAAGATGGTAAGACAGTTGCAGCTATGGACTGTTTAGTTCCAGGAATCGGGGAAATCATAGGTGGAAGCCAAAGAGAAGAAAGATATGAAAAATTAAAAGAAAGAATCACAGAACTTGGACTTAAAGAAGAAGAATACTGGTGGTACTTAGAACTTAGAAAGTTCGGAGAAACTAAACACTCAGGATTCGGTCTAGGATTCGAAAGATTAATCATGTATGTAACAGGTATGGCAAATATCAGAGACGTTATTCCGTTCCCAAGAACAACAGGACAATCAGATTTCTAATTAATAAAAATCAGCACTTAATATTAAAAAATTAAGTGTTGATTTTCTTTTCCATTAGTGATATAATTTTTCAGTAAAAAAATATAATTAATTTAAAATAATGTAATATAAGGGAGTAGTTTGCTTACTTTTATATAAGTTCTTAGGTCAACATATTGACTTTCAGTCTGGCCTAAGATTAAAAAACGAGACTTATAGGTATTTTTTTGATACCTATAAATCTCGTTTTTTTTATTTTAAATTAATAAAATACTTGGGAGGAATTTTTTATGTCTTTACTTACTCTAACGCTTACAGGAGTTGGACTAGCTATGGATGCATTTGCAGTATGCGTAGCTAAATCTATTTGTTTTAGGAAGTTTGAATGGAAAAAGTCAATTAAAATGGCTTCAACGTTTGGATTCTTTCAATTCTTAATGATTGTTATAGGTTCCTTTATAGGAGGTTTATTCTCATCATTTATTAATAAATATAATACCTTAATTGTATTTATAGTATTTGTTGCACTTGGTTTAAAATTACTTTATGAATCTCTTACTAAGGCTCCTGAAACATGTGAGGTAGATGAAGTAATAAACTTTAAAGAATTAGCTGCTATGGGAATTGCAACTAGTTTAGACGCTTTAGCTATTGGAGTTACATACGCTTCTCTACCAGATTCTATGAAATTACACGCTGCAATCGTAATAGGAATTGTAACTTTATTCATCTCAAGTATTGGCTTACTTTTAGGCTACTTACTAGGTATGAAAATTAATAGTAAATACGCTGAAATTTTAGGTTCAGTTGCACTTATACTCCTTGGAGTAAAAGTTCTACTTTAATCTTTTTAGATTAAAATAGAAAAAAGAGATGTCTCTATGAGACACCTCTAAATTTTAAACTATCTTATTTAACTTATCTAAAAAAATTATCTTCTCTTAACAAGTTCATATAGAAGTCTTGCACCTTCACCAGTTCCACCTATTTCTGAATAATCCATAACTGAATCTGTCCATGCTGTTCCAGCTACATCTAAGTGCATCCATGGCTTATCTTGTACAAATTCACCTATAAATAATCCTGCTGTTATTGTTCCTGCAAATCTTCCACCTGCATTCTTTAAATCAGCAACTTTTGACTTATTAAGTTCTTTATATTCATCAAAGATAGGTAATCTCCACACTTTTTCTCCTGTTGATGCTGAAGCTTCTTCAAGAGATTTGTAGAATTCATCATTATTTGCAAGTACTGCTGTTGTTGTTGTTCCAAGTCCTATAAGAGCTGCTCCTGTAAGAGTTGCAATATCAACTACTGAACTTACATTTTCTTTTTCAATTATATAGTTAACTGCATCTATTAATGTTAATCTTCCTTCTGCATCTGTATTAACTATTTCTATGAACTTCTTCCCCATTGATCCAATGATATCACCTGGCTTATAAGCTGCTCCTGAAATAGCATTTTCACAAGCTGCAACAACTGCAATTACATTTTTCTTAAGCTTTCTTTGTGCAATTATGCTCATAGCTCCTATAACTGCTGCTGAACCACCCATATCTGATTTCATTGTTAACATTGAATCTGTTGGTTTAAGTGAGTATCCACCTGTATCAAATGTTAATCCCTTACCTACAAGTCCTTCAATCTTATCTTTATTATCTTCATCTCCAAAGTATCTCATAACTATAAGCTTTGGTTCATGAGCTGATCCTTTTGCAACTGATAAGAATGCTTCCATTCCAAGTTCTTCGATTTCAGCTTTTTCTTTAACAACTACTTCAAATCCATATTTATTTCCCGCTTCTTCAGCCTTTTGAGCTAATAAAGCTGGTGTCATTATGTTAGCAGGTTCATTTACTAAATCTCTTGCAAGGATTGTTCCTTCAACTAAAGCCTTAGATTCTTCTAATGCTTCTGCTGCGTCAGCTAAGCTACCATGTGTATATCTCTTGTCTGAGAAATAAACATTCATAACTTTCTTATCTTTTCTATCACTCTTGAACTTATCAAATTTATAATCTCCAAGTAGAACACCTTCTACGATTCCCTTTATGAAATCGCTAATGCTCATAACTTCGAAATCTGCTAATGATATACGAGCATTTTCACTATTTAACTTTCTAAGTTCTCTAACAGCCTTTGACATAACTTTTCTTACTTTATCAACTGTTAAATCTGCTTCTTTTCCAAGACCTACTGCTAATACATCTTGTAATTCTCCAGTAGCAAGTGTCTTTGTTACTTTAATTAATTCACCAAAAGCAGCTTTAAATTGTCCTTTTTTAACAGCTTGTGTTAATGCAATAGTAACTTCTTGATTTGGAACGCTTATTTCTTGATCTTCAAAGAAAGGGATTACTAATGAATCAACTTGCTTACAGCAAACTTTTTCTAAATTTATATTTATCACGGTTATCACCTCTTATTTTATATTTATATATGAAAATTCTCATATGATATCTATTATTTGTTGTTTTATTTATATATTATTCTATCACTTTAAAATTCTAAATTGTAACAAAAAAAAATTTTTTTTATGATTTTTGAAAAATAATCTACTTCCGGTATATATATTTAGTGAAAGAAAGGAGTGTTGCAAAATGGAAAACACAAATATTTTAAAATCATCACTAATACTAAAATATGAATATGGAGTTGATTCAAAAGGAGAACCTAAAACAGTTACTCAAAAATTTTCAAAAATCAATTCAAAAGTTGAGCTTGAAGCTTTTAAACTTGTAGGAGATGCCCTTGGAGCACTTATAGACTCAGAACAAGTTATTGTTAATCAAGAACAACTTATATCACTTGCTGATATCTAAACAGAATAATCAAAATAAAAGGGGGATTTTATTTATGGCAAAGATATTTACTTTAATTATGAGTTTTAAAAATGAGGAAGGGAAAACTTGTAATATATCATTAAAGAATGTTAAACCTATTTTAAGTGCACAAGATACTAAAGCAGCTATGGATCTTATAATTGAAAAAGATTTATTCGTAACATCAGGTGGAAGCTTAGTTTCTGCAATCTCTGCTGAAATAGTAGAAAAGACAACAACTGAATTAGAAATAGCATAATTTTAAAAGTAGGACTATTAGCAAAATAGTCCTACTTTTTAATACCACTTTCTAAATCCTTTTACATCCTCAGTAAATCCTATTCTTTCATAGAATTTATGAGCTCCTTTTCTATATCCTGATGATACTAAAAGTGAATAAGCACAATTACTATTAATAGCAAACTCATCGAGTTTCTCCATTAATTTTCTACCTACTCCTTTACCTCTAGCCTCTTCTTTAACTATCACATCTTCAATAGCTAAGAAATATCCACCATCAAGAGCTAGAATCATACAGCATACTCCAAGAACTGAACCTATTATTTTCCCCTCTTCTTTAGCCACCAATAATAGATATTTTTCATCCTTTAGCATCTGCTTATATGTTTCTATTGCTATTTCTACTGAGCCTTCCATATCTGTTAGTTCTTTATATAAGTTTAATAACTCTGGAATATCATCTATCTTTAATTTTTCAATAATCATAATTAATCTCCTTTTACTAAAATATACTATTTATTATAGCAAAAGAAATTAAAATTAATCTTCTTTATATTCATCTTTAAACCCATAGTCATAAGGATTTATATTTCTGTGCTTCGTACACATATTATAGCACTCATATCTCCCCCCATTAACTACTATCATATATTCATTATATTCTTTATTATTTGTATTATACCAGTTCTTAGCTGAATCAATGGATTTCTGACCATCAATATTAGCATTCTTCTCAAAGCCCATTAAAATTTCATCAGATATAAAAAATCTTTCTTCACCTTGATGAGTTTTTGTGCCCCCTTCTTCACATATCTCATTCTCAGTAATCTCTATACCTGTATTTTTAGATTTTACATCCTCTGCTTTTGTAGCTGTAACACCTATTGAAATTATTGTACTCGCTAAAAGTACTGTTGTTATTACTTTTTTCATATAATCCTCCTATAATTTCACCCTTTATAAGTAAATTATACCTTTATTTTACATAATAATAAATTACATAAATATTAATAATATAAAATTATTATATAAATAAGCTCTTAATTGTAAATTTATTTCTATATAATACAATAATAACTAAATTTGTTATATAATTGGTATAAAAATAAACATCAATAGGGACAACTAGTGGAAAATAAAAAAAGCTTTTGGACAAAAAATAAAAAAATTATTTTAGCTATCTTATTTATTATAATTGGACATTTTTTAATAAATATTTCTTATATCATATATAATGATATAAACCAAAAAAGAACAGAAAAAATTAATAATGAAAAAGAAATACAATATAATATAATATAGACGCTAATAGATTTGATATATTCATACCTAAAGGAGAGTATAAAGCTGTAAAAAGTAAAGCTTTCTCCTATAACTTAGATCAAAATTTTGAAAAAGAATTTAAAGCTCAATCTGAATTACTAACTTTTAATAAAGATATTGATACAAAATATTCAGATTATATAATTACCAAAGATTCTACTTACCTTAAATTAAATATAAATAATGAACAGTATATATTAAAATATCCTGTGCCACTTTCAGATAATCAATTAACTAACTTAAGAGATAGAATATATAAAAACGAAGACTTAAGTGTATTTCCATTTAATGATGGTATATATTGTTTAGTCCAAAGTTCTAATGGTTCCTATATTATAAATACAGAAACAGGTAAAGAAACTACAAATATAGAAGATGATTATGAATCTTTTAAAATAAATATTTATACTGATAAATTAGAATGTGAAAGATATTTAAATGGTGATACCTTTATTTATGATAAGAATAGTGGGTTTGAAGAAAGAATCAAAGTCTTACCACTATCAATTATCGACGTAATTTTTATCACACTAAGTACTGGTACTATCATAGCTATACCTATACTTATAAATCTAATTGTACTTCGTAATATAAAAAATAAACTAATAAAAATATTATCTATACTTCTTACACTTGGTTTTACTATACTTGTAATTCTTATATATCTTTTCATTCTTTTTGTAGGATTAGTACTTTAAAATAAAAAAATGCTTATCATTTTGATAAGCATTTTTTATTAATTATAATAAAATTATCTGTTACTCTTATTAATTACTTCTAACAAACGGCTTTTTCCCTTCAAGCCACTCATCAAAAATAACATACTCATCTTTATTATTATTTACCCACAAGCATTCCTTTTGTGACTTATTTGGAGTTATTGTAATATAACTATATAACCCCAAATACTCTGTTCCATTATATTGCTCTGAACTATCTGGCTTACTTTTTACAGGTAATATTGCAACCTTCTCTTTTAAAGCATCAAAATATCCTAGTTCCCATGGCATCCAACTAGATTTTTGATAATTTTCTGTAGTTACATAAAACAAACATCTACTTTGTTTCATTCTTATTCTTAATTTTTTCGCTGTTTCTGAAGTAACTTCTGATCTATTTAAAGATTTATCTTCTATCCAATCAACATATACCGAATATCCCAACTTAACTAAGTCATCTCTTATTAATTTAATATATTTAGCATCTAAGTAGCTATGAGATAAAAATATATCATATGTTTTTGACGTATTAAAAGATTTACTTAAGCTACTTAACTGATAACTAGCAAAACTTTCTGTAAGACTTTTGCTAGTTGCTCTTTTCTCTAAATCTTGTATATTAAAAAACATACCTATACCATCCTCTATCTATTTACTTTTCGCGCTGCTTCTTCTATCCATTTTGACATATTTTCTCTTCCGTTATCCCAAACCCAATCATAGGTTTTATATATTTCTGATAGATATACTCTTCTACCTTGGTATTCATAATAAATATTTTCAAAAGGATTCTTCCCTTTATAATCAGTTTGTCCATATTGATTTTTAACATTATGTATATATATACCAATAATACCATTACCTTTTTCAAAACTCTTCTTTATTTCATATTCTACATATTCTCTAGTCGATGTTTCTGCTCCAATAAGCACAACTGTAACACTTGTTCCTTTCATTTGTTCATCAATCCAACTACAGATATGTGATTTTCCTTTTAGTTTCACTTTTTCCCATTCTGCCTTATCAATAAATCCTGAGTCATCCCCTATAAATCTTCCACTATTTCTTACTTGTCCTGCTCTCCATACATCTCTTCCAAAATGAAAACTAAAAAATACTTTTCTCATAAATTAAAACACCTCTTTTAAATCTTTTATAATATTACAAACTGAATTTATAATATCTTGATTATTAGAATTTTCATCTCCTAATATTTCAAAATATCTCTTTAAATTTTTATGTTCACTATAATATTCCTCAAAATTATTATTAACCTTATCCCATAGTTCTCTACTTGCATATCCTGTTAATCCTATCGGTATAACTTTGCTTCCAATTTTTAAAGATTCTTCAAATTCCTTAATTACACCATCTGCTATAACAACTTCACCATTAACAACCTTATTACCTAATACAAATATAGAAATACCAGCTTGTCCTACTAAACTTTTTCTATATGCTTCTCTAACTTTTTTAAATTCCTCCTCCTTAATATTTTTAGTTGCATATAAAGGAAAAGGTCTTATTATCATATGATCATCTAAGTTCCTTGTATTAGTTTGATATATATTTTCTAAAACACCATTTATTACAGCACTTCCTATTCCTTTCCCATATCCAGTTACTATTTTAAAACCACTTTTACTAATTTCTCTACATAAATCATGAATAAAATTTAAAGGTTCAATATTTTCCTCTGTATCTTTGCATTTTATATTAAAATTTTTAAATTCATCAGCACTTCCTGATATTAATACATTATTTCTTCTATACATTCTATCTACATATCTTAAAATTTCTGTTATATCATTATATTCATCAACTAATATTGGATGAATGCAATATCTTTTTAAATCTGTACACTTTAACCTTTGTTTTAATTCTGCATATTTAAACTCTTCATCTGGATTTTGATATCCTTGAAAATCTTTAATATTTACCTTCTTTAAAAAGCAATAATGTTTTCTCCCATTACCCTCTAATAAAATTCTTACCTTACTTAAGATATACTCCAAATTAGGATCTTCAAAACTAAAGCCTATAAATAAAAATGTCTTTGATATTAAATCTGCTTTTAAATTCAATGTAAATAAATGATTTTTTGTTTCATAAACCTCATAATCATCTTTAATAAGAACTGCATTATTAGCATCATTAATATCACCATGCATCTTATAAATAACAGCGTCTCTCATACTAATTATTGTTGATAAATCTGCTAATGTCTTCTTAACATCTGGATTTTTACCATATCTAATTAAAGACTCTTCTATTAATGAATCATAATTAGTTGTCCAGTAGGTCTTTATTGGTAATGAACTTAAAATTTCGTGATTTTCATTTATCTTATTATGTGAAATAAAATTATTTCTAATTACTTCTGTTAATGGTTGCCTTGAACCATCTTCATTAAAAATATATTGTGCTAAAGTTACTAAATCATCTTCTTTTTGTACATCTAACCCTATTCTTCTAGCAGGCTTTTCCAACAATCCTTTCCAATCTACAAATCCAACTCCCGCTGACAATCCTGCACCTGCAAAAATTGCTGCACTACCTTGCTTTAATTGCTCTATATAATCTTCAATAAAAGCACAAATCTCTCTACTAAATTCCATCTAAATCCTCCATACCATTTTTTAATTATCTTTCATAATAAAATTAAATTATTATATACAATTAATTACATATATAATTATATATTATAAACCCAATATTAACATACCTTATTACTACATTTATTCAATATTTTCAGTAATATTTATTTTATTAGACAATATTCCTGCTTCTTTCTCTAATTCAGTAAATAATCCCTATTTTAAAACTTGGTATTTTTATAATATAAATAATTAAATTCCTATATTGATTTAACTTTATTTATAAAAATTTTTTAAATGATAGATTTTATTTTACAACATTTTTACTTATACCTATCTCTATATCACTTAATACTTTAAAATCACTACTTCACCAACTTCAAGACTTTTTAGTACATCTATAATTCTTTGATTACTTGAGCCCTTAAATTTTAAGCCCTCTTCTTTTAAGCTTTCTTCAAATCTTCCGTCAACTAATACATCTATATTTTCTAGTAAATCTCTAAATTTATTTTGAGCATTACTATTCTCTAATAGATACTCAAATTTATATCCTGTATAACACCAAATATTAAGATTCATTTTCTTAAATTCTTTAGCCATATATGCAAATTTATCTGCTTGTTCTAATGGATCTCCCCCACTAAATGTAATACCTTTAAGAATAGGATTTTCTTTAACATCATCTATAAGTTCGTCCATATCTCTAAGTTCCCCACCATTAAAATCATGTGTATCTGGATTAAAACATCCCTTACACTTATGTCTACATCCTTGTGAGAAAAATACTCTTCTCATACCTGGACCATTTACTAAGCTCTCGTATGCTATACCTGATAATCTTATCTTTCCGTTCATTTTAACCACCTCTATATCATTATAACAATATTATTATAGCAGTGGTTTATTTTAGATAGCGAGATTTTCCACTTCTGTTTCTTCTATAACGTTTTTAATCCACTTTCCTGATTTTAATCTATAAATCTCAAAGAATAATTTAATAAATTCTTCTACACAAATTAAGAAATAAACAGATATTAGAGATAAACCAAATGTAGTTGCTCCTATAAAAGCTGCTGGAACTGAATAAAGCCATATTGTTCCTGCTTGAACGAGCATTGAAAAAGTAGTATCTCCACCACCTCTTAAAACTCCGACAATCATAACAACATTATAAGTTCTGATAGGAGTAAATACTGCTATCAATCTTAAAACATTAATTGTATCTCTTGTTGTTTCAGCACCTATATTAAAAGGTTTCACAATTATAGGTGCAAATATCCAAAGGATTATGCCTATTACCACTCCTACTATTGGTGATAATATTCCTATCTTACCAGCATAATCTTTTGCAACATCTTCCTCATCAGCTCCTATTTTATTAGCTATCATTATTGAAGAAGCAACTGCTATTCCTATACCTATAACCATAAATAAATTACTCAAAGTTGTTGCTATTTGCATTGATGCAACAGCATTTGTTCCTATTCTTGCGTATGATATTGAATAAACCATCATTCCAACAGACCAAATGATTTCATTAGCTATAACTGACCATGAAGTTTTAAAATAGATTTTTATAAATTCAAAATTAAAGTTTATTAATTCCTTTATTTTTGCTGATATTTTATTTTTTCCTATATAAACTCTTATTAAGATATAAGCCATTTCTACAGCTCTCGCTATTGTTGTAGCAAGTGCTGCTCCCATAACTCCCATAGCTTCTACACCTAAATTTCCAAATATAAATACCCAGTTTAAAAAAGCATTACATAATACTCCAATAATACTTGCAACCATTGGAATTCTAGGCTGTTCCGTACTTCTTAATGCTGCTGAATATGCCATTGTAATATTAGTTATTAAATAACTTATAGCTGCTACTCTTAAATATTCTACTCCAAGTTTTACAACTTTAGGATCTTTAGATAGTATCTTCATTATAGACTCTGCTGCAAAGAATGCAGCTATTGCAAAAATTATTGATGCTATAAAACCTATTACAATTGATAAACCCAATACTGTTTTTATTTTATCAACATCTTTTCTTCCCCAATATTGAGCCATAAAAATACTTGCTCCAGCAGTAATACCAGAAATACAAAGCATAAATACAAAAAAGTATTGATTAGCAAGTCCTACTGCTGCTATTGCCTCTTCACCAAGACTTCCAATCATAAGGTTGTCCACTAAATTTAATGATGACATTATGAAATTTTGAATAACTATTGGTATTGCTAAAATCCATAAGGTTTTTAAGAATTTTTTATCTTTAAATATTCCTTTCAAAACTATGTCCCCCTTATTAGTTCTTTCAAAAAAATAAGGCACATGGGTAGTTTTGCCGCCCATCTGCCTTTATATTAATCATTCTAATTTTAAAGTATCTACTCCTAAAGTCAACAACTTTAGAATTAATTAACACAAATTTTTTATTTAAAAATTAATTTATAAAAAAATAAAATTTTTATTGACTAAAAAAAAACATAATGGTACTATAAAATCATTAACTGTATATACTGTTTATATACAGTAGTAACAGGTGTATTTTAGTAGAATATCATGATATTAAAAAATTGAAAAAAAATAATAGGATGGAGGTCTAATATGAATATTTACACTACTCTTTTAAAAAAAGAATATGCTTACTCTACATTAAAAAATAAGTCTTTTATATGTCTTCTTATATTTTTAAACTTACTCATTATGTTTGTACCAGTTGTACTTTATATACCTCTAGTAATAGCAGTTCAAGCTTGCTTACTTTTTAGTCTAAAAAAAGAATATGCTTCTAATACAAATGCTCTGAATTTTAGATTACCAGTAAAAAAGTCTCAAATAATAAAATCTAAATATTTATTTGCTTTTATCATAATGATGTCTGGAACATTACTTTCTATTTTTGATTATATGGTATCTATTATTTTAAATAAATTTAATCTAATTTATTTTATAAATTCTCTTGATTATCAATTAAGTTCAATAGTACTACTAACAGTTTTAAACATTATTACATTTTCAATATTCATGCCTTTAGATATTTACTTTAAAAAAATTGTTTATCAAGTTGGATATGTAATTTCAATAGCATTAAGTACGACTTTTTATTCTAGATTTAATTCAGTTGTACCTAATATAGTTTTGATAATTTTATTAATAATAGCAATTATTTTATTTGTGATTTCCCTTATAATATCTATAGGAATATACGAAAGAAAACAACTTTTAAATTAAGGAGTTTAAACATGAATATACTAATTTCAAACTCATCTTCAGTTCCTTTATACAAGCAAATAAAAACTCAAATAGAAGGTGAAATTCTAAGGGAGAATTTAAATCCTGGTGATCCACTTCCTTCTATAAGAATGCTTGCAAAGGAACTCAAGGTTAGCATAATAACAACAAAAAAGGCTTATGAAGAACTAGAAAGTGAAGGATTTATAGAAACTACTCCAGGTAAAGGAAGTTTCGTTGCTATGAAAAACAGTGATAGACTTCGTGAACTGACTATATCAAAGATTGAAGATAGTCTTACACAAATAATTAAGACTGCAAAGTCTATAAATCTAGAAGAGGAAAATCTTATAGAAATAATTAAAATTCTTTATGAGGAGGTATAACTATGAATGCAGTAGAAATTAAAAATCTAAAAAAACAACTAGGTAACTTTTATTTAGATATAGATAATTTAAAAATTCCTAAAGGTTATATAACTGGCTTTATTGGCCAAAATGGATCTGGTAAAACAACTACTATTAAATTAATTATGGATATGTTACATCCTGATAATGGTCAAATTACCCTATTTAATAAAAAATTAAGAGAAAATGAAGCTGAAATAAAACAAAATTTAGCTTATATAGGTAGTAATTCTGCATTTCCTGAAGATACTAAACTTATAGATATAAAAAAGATGATTGCTTCCTTTTATAAATCATGGGATGAATCACTCTATTCAAAATATATAAAAAAATTTTCTTTAGATGAATCTAAAAAGTTTAAAGATTTATCTTCAGGTAAGAAAAAACAATTTGAGCTTTGTATGGCTCTTTCATATAAACCTAAACTACTTTTAATGGATGAGCCTACAGTAAATCTTGACCCTATAATAAGAAATGAATTTTTAGATATATTACTTGAAAATATGGAAGATGGTGAAATGAGCGTATTCTACTCTTCTCACATAACAAGTGACCTTGAAAAAGCAGCTGACTTTGTTTATTTTTTAAATAATGGTAAAATAATGCTTAGTGGCGAAAAAGATTTATTACTTGATAATCATAAAATAGTCAAAGGTCCTTTAAATCTACTTGATAATGAAATAAAACAAAATTTTGTTAGTATTAAAACTAATTCATTTGGATTTGAAGCTTTAACTAATGATTATAAAAAAACTTTCAACTTACTTGGAGAAGAAGCTATTTATGAAAAGCCTTCTTTAGAGAGTCTTATGCTTTATTATTTAAACTAAAGAAAAAATACAGGAATAGGAGAATATTATGGTTTTAGAAGTTAAAGGTCTTACTAAAAAATTTAAGAACTTCACAGCAGTAGATGGAATTAGCTTTAGTGTTAATGAAGGCGAAATTCTTGGACTACTAGGTGAAAATGGGGCTGGTAAAACAACAGCACTTAGAATGATAGCTACTATGCTTCAACCATCAGCTGGAACAGCAATAGTCAATGGACATGATGTAAATAAAGATCCTGCTGGAGTTAGGGGAAGCATTGGTATTCTTTTTGGTGGTGATGTTGGAATTTATGACAGACTCACAGCAAGGGAAAATATTATGTATTTTGCACAGCTTGGTGGGCTTTCAAAAAAAC
>Cebus_capucinus_imitator_PRJNA485217_SSR013__coassemble_336_pt1 | contig 20746 bp, 17 predicted proteins | sample Cebus_capucinus_imitator_PRJNA485217_SSR013__metabat2_low_PE_007 | metagenome-assembled genome bin Cebus_capucinus_imitator_PRJNA485217_SSR013 | reverse complement strand
TAGGTTTTCAAAGTTTCAGCTTCACGCGATAACCTTGTTTCCCTGCACTCTTTTATACTTTCCTTAATTTTTAACTTCTCACCAACAGTTCTCTACTGTTCGTCATAAATCAAATGAGAGATTACTTAATTTCTGAGGTGAGTAAAAATCCTAAAAAAGACTTATATAACAAGGCTAAGACCTCCTATAAAACTCTAAATAAGTCAATAATATCATTCCAAAAATTATCAACTAAATACAATTAAAAGCACAAAAAAACTAATTTAGGTATTAAAAGATTCTTTTTGGTTACACTACTCAAGGTACAGAGTTACAAAAGGAGGTTTCTATGAAAACAAAATATTATTTTAGTTTTTTCTTAACCTGTAGCTTACTAATTATCACTAATTTTATTAGCCCTAAGGCTAATGGACAAGAAATCGGAACTTTTAATGCAGCAAACAAAATCGAGAATATAAATAAACCAAGTTCAATAGAAAAATTAATTCCTACTTATCTGGAACCAACATACTCAACTAAAGATTTATATCTTGAGCATGAATCGGTAGTTCAAGTATTTAAGAGCAATAATAAATCTATAGAACTTTCTCAAAATGATATAAATCTTATGGCAAAGATTGTTTATGCCGAAAGTAAGGGTGAACCTTATAAAGGTAAGGTTGCTGTTGCTTCTGTTATTTTAAACAGAGTAATCGACCCTAATTTTCCAAATACAGTTGAAGGTGTTATTAAACAAAAAAATGCTTTCTCTTGTGTAGTAAATGGAGAAATTAATGTTGTCCCCAATAGTGATAGTTATAACGCTGTTATGGAGGCCATTAGAGGTAATGATCCTACTAATAAGGCACTATATTATTATAATCCAGCCATAGCTACTTGCACCTGGATGAAAGGTGTAGAAAAGAAAAACGTAAAAAATATCGGAAGACATGTATTTTTCGAAATTTAAAAAAAGTAGGAGCTTTAATGCTCCTACTTTTTTTATTAATCTATATATTTTTCTATAGTAGACCTTAAATCATCTTTTTTTCTAAAACCAACAAGTCTTTCTTTAAGCTCTCCATCTTTAAAAAGCATTAAAGTAGGTATACTTGTCACATTATAATCATCTAGTACATCTGATTCTTCATTAATATCTACTTTTACAAATTTAACTTCTTTTAATTCATTCCTTAGTTCATCTAATATTGGAGATGTAAGTTTACAAGGTTCACACCAATTTGCCCAAAAATCTACTAAAACTGTCCCTTTACTTTCTAGAACCTCTTTTTCAAAACCACTATATTTATGTTTCATAATATATAAACCTCCTAATCTATCCATATAATCTTCTGTAATATTTCAAACCATTAATTAAATTATTTATTCAAAAGTTCCTTTTACAATATTAACTCCATCTTTTTTAAGAACTTTTCCTCTTGCTATTACTCCATCAATTTCAAGCTCTTCTTTAGTTAAAATAACTAAATCTGCATCCTTACCTTTTTGAATTTCACCTTTATCTGAAAGTCCTAAAACACTAGCTACATTAGATGTTATAACTTTTAAGCCATCTTCTAGTGATATACCTTTGTCTATAGCATATTTTACCTCTCTAAATAAAGTTCCAACAGAACATACTCCAAGACCAATTAAATTTCCATCATCATCAAATACTGGGTCACTTCCATTACCATCAGATGAAAAAGTTATATTTTCTATAGGAACATTATTATTTAAAAGATAAACTAGTCCTTCTCCAGCTCTAAATTCATCTTCTGTTATATATTTTGGGTTTCCTGAAGTAGTAAGGTCTATAACTCCATCTAATTTTGTAAGTTTTATCCCCTCTTCCATAAGTTTTCTACTTCTATTAACATGAGTTGGTAGTACTTGTCTTGCTGGTATCTCAGTTTCTTCTAGCATCTTAAAGATATAATTCATCTTTCTTGCACCTTCGCCTAAATGTATATTAACAACACCAGATTTTCCTGATAAAAGTCCACCAACTCTAGCTTGAGCTATTTGGTTAACAAATTCTTGATAAGTACCTTGTGAACTTCTATGATCTGATAAAGCTATTTCTCCGAGTCCTATAATATTTTTTACAAGAGTTATATCTTCTTTAACTGACCCCATTAAAGTTTTCTTTACCGGAAATTCATATGAACCTGTATAACAATAACAGCTAACTCCTTCTTCTTCTAATCCATAAACTTTTGCTAAAAGAGTTCTCATATCTCTACATATTCCATCTGTACCTATACAGCCCACTAAAGAAGTAATACCCGCATTTATTATCTCACTTAATTGTAATTCTGGAGTTCTAGTTTTAAAACTACCTTCTCCTCCTCCACCAATAATATGCACATGAGAATCAACAAACCCAGGTACTACTATTTTTCCACTTACATCAATTACTTCAATATCTATAAATTTATCTGGTATATTAACATTTTCATAAATTCCTTCTATTTTATCATTAGCTATAATTATATCCCTAACTCCAAGATACTTTGGACTATAAACTTCTGCTCCTTTTATAATTTTTATCATAAACTCACTTCCTAGCTTTAGTTATTTAATATAGATTCTATTTTTTCATTATTATATATAGAATCATCAAATTGATCTCTAAGCCTTCTAGCAAATTTTTTGCTTTTTTCTTTATCCCTAGACTCATTTAAAGTAGCAAGCTTATATAAAACTTCCGCTAAATACCCCTCCTCTTCATTATTATTTTCTTTTGAATAAGCTTCATAATACTTAATAGCATTTTCATTATCTTTTAACTTTTCATAAGACACTGCAAGCATATAAGTTATATGCTTCTTTAAATAATTTTCCTCAGAATAATCATAGGCTTTTAAGAATCTCTCTTTAGCTTCCCCAAAATTCTTAGATTTAAATTGCTTTACACCTTTATGATAAAAATATTCTGCTCCATTTGAACTTATAAGAGTTTTAGCTTCTTCATAAACTTTTTTCTCTTCTTTTGATAAATTTTCTTTTTCAGCTAATAAAATAAGTTTCTCTATATCTTCATACCCTTTATCGCTTATAGCAATTTTAAGCTCCTCAATATCAAAAACTTTCTTTTCTACTTCTTCTTTTTTAGGCTCTTCCTTTTTAACTACTTCTTGCTTCTTATCTTCCTTCTTAGCTATTACTGTCTCAGTTGTTTTTTTACTATTACCATCAATAACTCCTATAGAATTTATTAATACTCCACCCATAATAATTCCAACAACTGTTGCTGAACCTATTATAATTTTCTTTTTATTAAGTGGCTTTTTCTCCACCCTATAATATTCACCTTGTTTATTTACTATCTCTAAATTTTCTTTAGCTACTTTATTCTTACTATCCATTTCTAAAACTTTTACTATATTTTCTCTTGCCATAGTAAAATTTCTTTGCTTTATATAGCAATATGATAAAGCATTCCTTACATTTATTATGTTAAAGTCACTTACACTTGCTTCTTTTAAAAGCTTTACTGCTTCTCTAATCTTCACTTCTTTTATCTTAATTAAAGCAGTTCTATACTTTTTTTCATTCTCATTAAGTACATCTTCCTTATAAGCTTTTATATATGATTTTGCTATATCATCATCATTAAAATCAACATTTATCTGCCAAGTAGCCTCTGCATCTTTTCCTTTTCCTATTAAATAGAAAATCATTCCTTTTAGATTAAGAGCTGCTGAATTTTTCATATTTATAGCTATAGCCTCTTCTAAGACTTTTAAAGCTTTTTCTAAATCTCCATTATGAAAATATTTCACTGCTTTCTCATAAACTTTTTTAGACTCCTTCATAACTACACCTCTTTTTTCACCTCTACACCTTAATACAATAATTATAGCAACTCCTTTGCGTATAAAATCTATTTTTGTAAAAATTAACTATTTGTTAAAATAAAAAAGGAGACTTTATCGCTAATACGACAAAATTCTCCTTAATTCTGTATTTTTCTTATTTATCAAACAGTATAGACTTTCCAAGAGCTAACACTTCTCTTGTATAATAAAGAGGTATAACAGACGGTGGAGTTTTAGTCCCTTCCATATAAACTTCACCATATCCAAGTCTTTTAGCTAAAAAATAACTTCTTAAACAATGGAATGAGTTAGTAAAAACTCTAACCTTAACTTCATCTATAAATTTACCTGTTTTACTTTCTATTATATCTTTAGAATACTTAAAATTTTCAAAGGTTGAAGTTGATTTATCTTCTAAAATTATTCTATCTTCAGAAATACTATGATTAACTAAATATCTCTTCATTGCCTCTGCTTCAGAAATTAATTCATCATCTCCCTTACCACCTGATAAAAGTATATATTCTCCATCATCATTCTCTTTTAAATATTTTATAGTTCCATCAAGTCTACTTTTAAGACTTTTTGAGACTTGATCACCATCAAGCCCTGCTCCTAGAACCATAATAATATCCGATTTATCTTTAGTCTTAGTCATTGCAAATATCACCATGCTTCCCTCTACAAAAATAAAGAAACTTAAACATACTGAAAAAAATATGATAACTCTTTTTTTAAATTTATAAAATTCATCTCTATATCTTCTATATTCATATCTTTTCTCTAAAAAATAAAGTGATACAAATGTAATTCCTATCAATAAAAATACAGAATCAAATAATGTAACACCCTGAAGAAATAAAAGAAATACATAATATATTATAAAAATAGCCCCTACAACTAAACTCCACTTTTTACTTTCCTTCACCTAATCACCTAATTCACAAAAATCTTATATGTTTAATAGTATACCACATTTTTACATATATTTTCTGAATCTAGTCTACTTTTTTATCTTCTGTAAATAGACAAATTTAATTCTTCTTTTTAAATATATATCTAAATATGTAATTATAAATAAAAGGTTGTCCTAAAAGGACAACCTTTCATATATTATTCTTGTTCCATTATTATTTTCTTAGCTGTAAGCATTGATGTTGCACTCATTGAGAATTCATCTAAACCATATTCAACAAGTGTTGGGATAGCTGCTTCATCTCCAGCCATTTCTCCACACATTCCAACCCACTTACCATGTTTGTGAGCTCCATCTATTGTCATCTTTATTAATCTTAATACAGCTGGGTGCATTGGATTATAAAGGTATGATACTTTTTCACTCATTCTATCTGCTGCTAATGTATATTGGATTAAGTCATTTGTTCCTATTGAGAAGAAATCAACATGCTTTGCAAGTTCATCAGCCATAACTGCCGCTGCTGGAATTTCAACCATGATACCCCATTGAATATCTTCTGAAACCTTAATTCCTTCAGCTAATAATTCTTGTTTACATTCTTCAACTACAGCTTTAGCTGCTTCAAATTCTTCAAGCCCTGAAATCATTGGGAACATTACTGCAAGCTTTCCATAAACAGAAGCTCTTAATAAAGCTCTTAATTGAACCTTAAAGATTTCTTTTCTATCAAGACATAATCTAATAGCTCTATATCCTAAGAATGGATTCATTTCTTCTGGTAATGGTAAGTATGGAAGTGTTTTATCTCCTCCGATATCAAGAGTTCTAATAACTACTTGTCTACCTTCTGCTTTTTCTAAAACATACTTATAAGCTTCATATTGTTCTTCTTCTGTTGGAGCATTATCTCTATCCATATATAAGAATTCTGTTCTAAATAATCCAACTCCATCTCCACCGTTAGCCATAACTTGATCTATATCTTCTGGCTTACCAATGTTTCCACAAACTTCTACTCTTTTACCTGATTTAGTAACTGTTTTAACAGTTATTAATTTCTTTAATTCTTCTTGTTCAGCTTTAAAAGCTTCTTTCTTAGCTATATATTCATTAACTACTTCTTCACTTGGATTAATAATAGCTAAACCTTCTATACCATCAACAATTATTGTATCTCCATCTTTAACAGATGTTGTAATATCTCCAATACCAACTACAGCTGGAATTTCTAATGTTCTAGCCATAATAGCTGAGTGAGATGTTCTACCGCCTATATTTGTTAAGAATCCAACAACTTTGCTTCTATCTAATTGAGCTGTATCTGATGGTGTTAAGTCATGAGCTACAACTACTGTATTTTCTTTAGCATTTTCAAATGGATTAACTGAAACTCCAGCAGCATTAGCGATAATTCTGTTAGATACATCCTTTAAGTCAGCTGCTCTTTCTCTCATATAATCATTATCCATTGATTCAAATATCATAACAAATGTATTTCTTGTATTTTCAATAGCTTTTAAAACATTTAATTGTTCTGTTTCAATAGCCATGTCCATAGCCCCTGCAAATTCTGGATCGTCTAATAATGTTAAGTGAGCTTCGAATACTTCTGCTTCTTCAGCACCCATTTCCTTAGCTGCTTTTTCTTTGATTACTTGTAATTGAGCTTTTGATGCTTCTAAAGCTTTAGCAAGTTTAGCTTTTTCTGCCTCTATATCTGTAATCTTTTCATCAGTTATAATAACTTCCTCATGTTTTTGAATTAGAACTGTTCCTATAGCATATCCTTTTGAAGCTGCAATACCTTTTTTCATTATGTAACTCCTCCTTAAACTTATCTTTAAATTTTACTAATACCTTAAATTATTTATAAAAAAAATTTTTAATTTTTAATCTATTTATTACACTATTTATAATTAGCAATTTATATGCCAAATTATATTTAGTTTTTCTGTTGTTAATATAGTTTACATATAATTTTTCTTTTTAACATTTTATATTAACTATATTATGTTTCTACCCTAAATTATATGTTGTCTAAATCCATTTATTCCCACACATTTCTATTTGTTATTTATTTATCTTAAACTTAATTTACCTTTTATCTAATTTTGATAAAATTTATCAGATAATCGCTTTATTATTGATATTTTTTATCATATAATTAATATATTGATATATTTTATCAATATATTAATTTATTAATTATAAATGTAGGAGGTTTTATGTATTATCAAAATATAAAAATAACAACCCCTTCCGGCCTTCATACAAGATTTTCAGCAATGATTGTCAATAAGGCTTCTGAAATTACTTCAAAATATAAAATTAATTTATATGTAAAAAAAGAAAATTATACTGATTGGTTGGGCATTAGTATGCTTGGTCTACTTGCTCTTAAAGTAAATACAAATGAAATTTTAAGCATTGGTTGCAAAGATGTTGGAATGATTTCAAAACTTGCAATTCAATCTTTAATTGAATATATAGATACTTATATAAACTCTTATCCTGATACTATGCCTAAAATAGATAAGTTTATAGATGAAAGTACTATAGCTAATGAACAAGTTTTTGATGAATTACCTATCGGTGTACTAGCAATAGATATGAATGAAAATATAACTAAAGTTAATAATCACGCTTTAAATATTTTAGGGACTTCTTTTTCTGATACTATAGGTAAGCCAATAAAAAAATTAATCCCTAATTCAAAACTAGGAAATATATTAAAAACTAAAAATAAGGAATTTGGTGAAATTCTCTATATAAATAATAGAACTACTATAGTAAATAGGTCTCCTCTTTTTTCACATGATGAACTTATTGGAGCTATTGCTGTTATACAAGATATTTCTGATATAGTTGGTCTTAAAGAGATAAATGAGAAATTTACTAAAATACTTGAAAGCTCTAATGATTTAATCTGCTTTGTTGATGAAAATGGAAAAATAAATTATGTTAACCCTGCATATATAGAACACTTCCCTAATCAAAGTAAAAACATAATAGGTAAAGATATTTTCTCTATTTCGCCTAATGGATATAGAGCTAAAGCCTTTAGAGATAAAAAAGTATTAGATAATATACTTCATACTAAAGATGGTATAGATATAATTTCTAAAATAGACCCTATATTTATAGATAATAAATTTAAAGGAGTTATATCTACTTCTAGACCTGTTACTGAACTTAAAGAACTTATAGATAAATTAGAACGTTCTGAGGAAGAACTTAATTTCTATAAGGAAGAATTTTTAAAGAGTATTAGTTCTGATTCATCATTTGATGAGATAATTGGATCTAAAACTAGTCTTAAAGATATTATGTATATATGTCAAAAAGCAGCTAAAAGTATTTCAACTATTTTAGTTAGAGGTGAAAGTGGTACAGGTAAAGAACTTATAGCTAGATTTATTCATACTAATAGCAATAGAAGAGATATGCCTTTTGTTAAAGTTAACTGTGCTGCTATTCCTGAAAATTTATTAGAAAGTGAATTATTTGGTTATGAAAAAGGAGCTTTTACAGGTGCTAATAAATCTAAACCTGGAAAATTTGAAATAGCTAATGGTGGTACTATATTCTTAGATGAAATTGGTGATATGCCACTTTCTATGCAAGTAAAACTTCTTCGTACTCTTCAAGAACGTGAAATTGAAAGTCTTGGTGGCCTTGCTCCTAAGAGAATAGATGTTAGAGTTATAGCTGCTACAAACAGAAACTTAGAAGAAATGATAATAAACAATGAATTTAGAGAAGACTTATATTATAGATTAAATGTATTATCAGTTCTTCTACCTTCATTAAAAGATAGAAAAACTGATATTCCTATTCTTGTGGAACATTTTATTAAAAAGTTAAATGTTAAACTTGGTACTTCTATAAAATCAATAGATAGCAAAGCACTATCTATTCTTTTGGAATATAACTTCCCAGGTAATATCAGAGAGCTTGAAAATATAATGGAAAGAGCTATGAATCTTTGTAGAACTAACATAATATCTACTCAAGATTTACCTCCTTATCTTCTTCCAAAAACAGAATTATCTAATGATATCTTAAAGCTAGATGAAGATAATATTCTACCTTTTGAAGAATATGAAAAAAGAATAATCTCTGCTGCTCTAAAAAAATATAAATCATTTAATAAAACAGGAAAAGCTTTAGGTCTTACACATAGAACTATATCTTTAAAATGTAAAAAGTATGGAATAATACTTGATGAAGATATCTAAATAAAAAAGGAGCTGTCTATTTAAAACAGCTCCTTTCTTTTAAAAACAAATCTTATCCTCTGCTTTTCTACAGTCCTCTTCATTTATCTCTTTTAACTTTTTAACATCCTTAATACCTTCTTTATCAACTCTTACACATTGTTCCTTAATCATTTCATCAAAAAATTCTTGTATAAACTCACCATTTCTATTATCATACTTTTCATCATCTAATATATCTTCAAAGAATTCTTCAATATCATCATAAGCTTCTTTTGAAATACTATAATCATTTACTTCACTAAGTCTGTTTAAATAGTCCATCATTTCATCAACTGAGTAATCAAAGAAATCTATTCCTTTTTCAATTAAATTTTCTAATTCTTTTTCACTATGAAGCATAGTTTCAATTAATTCCTCTTCCCCTGAAAATACAACTATAAAATGTCCATTAGTATAATCTACAAGTTCTAATATATTATCAATAGCTGCCTTACAACTTATAATTTCTTCTATATCTTCTGCTGAATTAGAATATAAATTATTTAAATATACTAAGCCCCCACCATAATTGTCCATACTCTTTTCAATTTCAGAATTATCTTCACCTTCAAGTACTTTTATTAAATCTCTTTTTATAAAGCTATATTCAGGAATAAGTCCTAGAGTATAATATATTTTAGCTAATATTTTTGCTACTTCTTCTTTTCCAAGACCTACATTTCCTTCAAATACATAAATATAAGGTATTTGCATACTTCTAAGACCAACTCTTTGTCTTAGGATTTGAACCTTTAAATAGCTTATAAGCCTCTTTATATCATCCTTTACTTCATTTAAAGCTATCATAGGCTCAAGTTCATATTTAATTATATTATCAAGTGTATCTTCTATATATTTATTAATTCCAAGAGGTTTACCCTTAAAGAATGTTCCCTCAAATATTTTTTCTTGATTGCTATTTAAAAGTTTTCCTTCTCCCCATTGTAAATCTTCTTTCCACTTGCCATCATAAATTATATTTCCCTCTATATCATAGCTAGTTCCTTTTCCATTCCTTTTACCTTCTTTAAACTCACCTTCATATACCTTTTTACCTTGAATATCAAATAGAACCCCTGTTCCATCAAATAATCCTTTTTTTATATCTCCTTCATATATAACATAATCATTATAATAAATCTTTCCTTTTCCATTTTTAATTTCATAGGTATAATTCTTTTTAGACATTAAATCATCGTAATTTATATTAATCTCATCTTTATTACTCTCTTCCTTAATATCTATATCTTGCTTATCATATTTTTCTTCTTCATTTTCTATATAATCATCATCCTGCTTATCATCATCTTCACTATAATTCTCTTCTTTATCTTTTTCATCATAATAGTTATCATCTTGCTTATTATATTCATCAGAATTATTATCACCTTTTTCTGACTCTAAATCATCCTGCTCATCATAAGCCTTTTTTATATTTTCTTCATAAACTTCTTCTACAGTTTCTTGTTTTATAAATTTAGATTCATCAAAATCCTCTTCTGAAAAATATTGATTATTAATCTCATATATTTCTTCACTATTTTCAATATATTTTTGTCTATCCCCTACATCATTTATACATTCTGACTCATTATATTCATCTACTCTATATTCATCTACTCTATGTTCATCCGCTAAACAATCTTTATCATTACTATTTATTTTTTCATCCTTATATATATTACCATTTCTAAATTCTCCAGTGTATTCTAAAATACCATCTTTATTATACAAACTACCTTCTCCATTCTTTAAATCTTCCTTCCACTCCCCTTTGTATTCTAAGGTACCATTTTTATAATAACTCTTTCCTTCTCCTGATTTTTGGCTCATCTCAAATTGACCTTCATATTCTTTATCCCCACTTTCAAAATAAAGAACACCTTGTCCACTAGCTTTACCTTTATTCCAAGTCCCTTCATAAAATTTTGCTCCACCCTCATAAAATAAAACCCCAACTCCATGAGGTTTATCTTCTTTCCATTCTCCAACATATTTTGTTTTTCCTGAAGGATAATATAAAGTTCCAAGCCCTGATCTATAATTTCCTTCAAATTCTCCCTCATAAATAGCCTTAGAATTTTTACCATATATTATTTTATAAACGCTCACTAATTAACACCTCTAATAAAATTCCTATTACTTCTTTATATTTATAATTTTATGAAAGTGTTAAACTTTCTATGTAAAAATAAAAAAGTATTAGTATGTTATTTGATACTAATACTTTTAAAAACTATTTATTTAAAGCTTCTTTCCATTGTTCTTCTTTAAATCCAACAAGAACTTTATCACCTAATACAAGTAATGGTCTTTTTACAAGCATTCCATTAGTTGATAATATATCTAATAATTCTTCTTCTGGAGCTGTCTTTACCTTATCCTTTAATTTTAATTCTCTATACATTATTCCTGATGTATTAAATAATCTATTTAAAGTTAGACCACTCTTTTTATAGAACTCTCTTAATTCTTCTTTGCTAGGATTATCTTCAACTATATGTCTATCATCAAATTCTATATTATTTTCTTCAAGCCATTTTTTTGCTCTTTTACATGTTGTGCATTTTGGGTATTCTAAAAATAAAGCTTTCATACCTTTCACCTCATTATCTTAATAATAATAATTATTATATAACATAATATTTCCATGTACAAGATATAACTTCTATTTTTTAGGAAGTATGACATATGCCTTAAATAAATCACCCTCACATTCTATCCTAAAATCTCCATCATGCATTTCAACTATACTCTTAGCAATAGCTAGTCCTAAACCTGAACCCTCTATATCAGAATTTCTAGACTTATCTCCTCTTGAAAATCTTTCTACTATATCCTTCTCATCAAAATTTAATTCATAAGCAGAAATATTTTTAAATGAAATTTCAGCATAATTTTTCAAATCATTTATTTCAACATAAATTCTAGTATTATCAAGTCCATACTTTAGAGCATTAGTAGCAAGATTTTGAAATACTCTTGATATTCTCATACCATCAACATTTAAATAAAGCTCTTCTGCTCCACTAATCTTAAATTCCATATTCTTTTCAGTATTATAATCACTAAGTTCTCCCATACTTTGATGTACAAGTTGAACTATATCTATATCATACTTATCTAGAGTAACTCTACCTGAATTCATTTTAGAAACTTCAAAAAGGTCCTCTATAAGATTTTTAAGTCTATTAGATTTTTTATCTAAAATATCAATATATTCTTTTCTTTCCTGCTCAGTTATATCTTCTCTCTGGATTATATTTACATAATTTATTATTGATGTTAAAGGGGTTTTTAAATCATGTGAAACATTAGAAATTAATTCTGTTTTCATTTTTTCTGAAGCTACACCCTTTTCAATAGATTTCTTATATCCTATCCTTATATCATTAATTCCTTTTCCAAGCCTTTGAATTTGAGGATCATCATTTTCTCTTATCTCTATGTTAAAATCACCTTTTTTAATTGATTCTAAATTAGACATTATAAATTCAATAGCTTCATATCTATAAAGTATTTTCACTCCTACATGTATAACTAAAATTATTGGGACTAAAATAATAGTTACTAACCTTAAATCATTATAAAAATCCTGAAAAATATTAATACCCATTGTTTCAAAAAATGATGTTAAAGCCATAAAACAGACTGCAAAAATTATAATTATCCAAACTACTTTATCTTTTATAAATTGCTCAAAAATTAAATTTCTTTTAAGTAATGTCAGAACTGCATTATATATCTTAAATAAATATCCCCATCTAAAACTATCTTTATATAATTTCCAACCTAATTTCTTTACCATATGAAATTTTTTAAATAAGATTATTAAAACTATTCCACTAAAAAATCCACTTATTATAATAGATAAAACTATTGACTTTATTTCACTATTATATAAGTCATCCCTTGAAAAATATATTTCTTCAAACTCATCTGATATATCTAATCTACTAGCAATTATATTTTCCTCATTATTTAATATATCTAAAATATAATCCGTATTAGAAAAATCATACGCTAAATCATAAAACCATGATTTATTAGAATAAGCTGTATTTGAAACTTTATCAAAAACTACTACTCCTATATCAGATGAAACACCTTGAATCTCTAATAGGGCTTCCTGATTAATATCTAAAATCTCTCTATCTCTAAGAGTTTCTAAATAAGGCTTTTTCTTATGTATTAATCCTGAAATCTCTTTAGCATCAGCTATTATTCTTTCACGCCTATACTGTTCTGCATCAATCAAAGCAAGATTATTAGGTACATAATAATTATTAATATCTCTTCCAAAGAATAATATACTAATAAAAATTGGTATAGATATAATAAGCATTAATAAAATAAAATTTTCAGTACTTCTAGTTCTTAGATTGAAATCTTCAAGCCAAATTTTAAACTTTTTCTTAAGATCAACTTCCTTACTACTTTTGATATTTTCCTCTTCTATATTATTCTCTATCAATTTTGTATCCAATTCCCCATACCACCTTTATATATTCTGGATTCTTGGAATTAGCTTCTATCTTTTCTCTCATTCTTCTTATATGTACAGTTACAGTATTCTCGCTCTTATAGAAAACTTCTCCCCAAACCTTTTCATATATTTCTTTTATTGAAAATATTCTTCCTTGGTGAGATGCAAGCAAGACTAATATCTTATACTCAGTTGCTGTAAGTTTTATATTTTGTCCTCTAAGAACTACACTCTTCTCAACTGTATCTATAAACATATCTTTTATCTTTATCTTCTGTGATGAATTTTCTATATCTAAAGGCTTATCATATCTTCTAAGCTGAGATTTAACTCTAGCTACAAGTTCTAAATGATTAAATGGTTTTGTTACATAATCATCTGCTCCTATATTAAGTCCTAATATCTTATCCCTATCTTCTGATTTTGCTGAAAGTATTATTATAGGTATATTTTTAGTCTCTCTTATTTTAAGACAAGTTTGTATACCATCAAGTCGTGGCATCATTATATCTAAAATAACTAAATGTATTGGTTCACTTTCTAATTTTTCTAAAGCCTCTATCCCATCATTAGCTTTAATTACTTTTATCCCTTCACTTCTTAAATATATATCAATTGCATCCCTAATTTCTTTTTCATCATCTGCAACTAGTATTGTATATTGTTCCATAGCTCCCCCTATTTCACCTTAATATTTTTAAAATATATTCTATAATCAAAATAGTATCATATAAATTTTACCTATTTATTAAATTTAAATTAATTAAGATAGTAAATCATAATAATTTTAAGCAATTAAGAGGTTTATCACATTAAAATACTGATATATGCTTTTTTCTTTAAATACATAGATATATCAAACTAGCGTATTCTTTGAAATCTTATATAATGTAACTTATTATAGATTTTTAGGAGATTATTTTTATGTATTATCTTAGGAAAAACCGAACTGTAGTTATTGACATTATTACTATAATAATAGGGTGTTTTATAGCTTCTCTTGGAGTTAATATGTTCTTAGTTCACGCTAAACTTCTTAGTGGTGGAGCAACAGGTATAGGACTTATATTCCAATACTTAACTGGAGTGAATTCCGGTATAGTAGTTCTATGTATTAACATACCTTTATTTATTTTAAGTTACTTAAAGCTAGATAAAAAGTTTACTATATATTCTATGGTTGGTACTATTTCATTATCAGCATCACTTTACATAACATCAAACTTTACAAAAGTACTAGCTACTAATGATACTTTACTTTATTGTATTTATGGTGGTGTACTTTGTGGAATTGGTTATGGATTTGTATTCTCAAGAAGTGGATCAACTGGTGGAACTGATATTATAGCAATGTCTATAAAGAAAAAGTACTCTAATTTCAATATAGGTAAACTTGGACTAATAATAAATCTTATCATTGTTTCTGTTGGTTCAATATTCTTTGGACTTCCAGTAGCACTTTATACATTAATCTCTATGACTATGCAAAGTATATTAATCGATAAGGTTATTAATGGTCTTCAATCTAAAAAGCTTCTTCTTATTCTTACATGTAAAGAACAAGAAGTCATCGATCATATTATTATAGATATGAACAGAGGAGTTACTTCTCTTCAAGCTGAAGGTGAATATACTAAAAAGCACGGAAAAATGTTATATTGCCTTGTAACAACTAGACAAATGATCGAATTAAAAAATAGAATACTAGATATAGACCCTAAAGCATTTATTACAGTAATAGATGTTAATGAAGTAAAAGGTAAGGGTTTTGAATCTATGATTTAATACATAGCTTGGAGTTATCTGAAAAGATAGCTCCTTTTTATTTATATAAATTATCTTTTATTTGAATAAAAAAACACTCTATAAAATATAAATATTATGTAACAATACTTTGGGAGTAATATATGAATTTAAAAGAATTAAAAATAAAAAAAATTTTCTTTATTATAAAAGTAATACTACTTCTTATAATAAGTATTTTAATTATCTATATGATAATTATAAATAACAGATTAGATAAAACAGATTATCCACCTTCTAATGCATTAGAAGTTTCTCCACTAACAGGTAAAGAAAATCTAAATCTTAACCAAGATAAAATAATCTACAATATAGAATATCTTGGCTCTGATATATTTAGTCTACATAAAATATATGAGAATGATATTATATACGAAATTTATGATAAAAAAACTGACTCTCGCAGCTATAAAGCAGCATCAATAAAAAATATAGGTAGTCACAAAGATATAGTTCCTCTTCAATCTAATACTACTAATAACTTTCCTAAGCTGTCCTTTATAAATTACTCTGACAAAAAAAATTTTATATCTGATAATTTTGTAAGTGATGTTTTTATAGAATATGGACCTTTATGCTCAACTGGACTTATATATACTAATGGCCATTATAAATATATAAACTCCGTAACACAAGAGGATGTACATCAAGATACAAATGAACCATTAAGCTTTGCCAATATAGTAATACAATTTATTAATCCAAAAGATAAAACAAAAGGTGAGGGAATTTTATTTACAGGAGGACTATCTAAAGAAATCGTTTGGAATAATAATTACTTTTATTTTAAAAAAGGAAATAAACCTATGATTCTAAACAAAGGAAATAGTCTTTGGGTTCCTCTTGATATCTCTCTTAAAGATAGAGTTATATATAATAAATAAAGATATAAAAATAAAAATAAACATACTTAAATCTATCTTAATAATTATTTTTTAGAAAATAAAAGAATTAATTTATAAAATAAAAAGACATGATTAATAAGTAAAATCATGTCTTTTTATTATTAGAATCTATAAATTTCTAAAGTTTTATACTATTTAGTTTTGTGCTTTTGATTCTGAATTAAAATATATTTCAATTGAATCCGCTAAAACTCCTGCTATCTTATCTTGATATTCTTTAGTTGTAAGTAATCTACACTCTTCTTCATTAGATAAGAATCCACACTCTACTATTACAGATGCTGCATCAATATTATCTCTTAATATTCTAAATTGAGTTCCTGCTGGCTTTGATACTCTATTATTATCTTTATCTATCTTCTCTTTAACATTAGATTGTATAGCATCAGCTAAAAGCTTACTCTTAGTTCCATTAGAACAATACCAAACTTGAGTACCTTTATATTTAGCTTCTGGGAATATATTTTGATGTATACTAACAAAAGCATCACAATTAGTAGCCTTCTTCATTTTAACTCTATTTTCTAAATCTTCCCTCTTCTTTTGCTTAACTTTTTGTCCTTCCTTATACAATCCAACATCTGTTTCTCTTGTCATAGTTACTCTATAACCTTTCGCTTCAAGTTTTTGCTTTAATAAAAGAGAAATATCCAAATTAATATTTTTTTCTACAACTCCACTTTTAGAAACAGCTCCCCCATCTATTCCACCGTGACCTGGGTCAATTAAAATAACCTTATCTTGATTTGCAAAGACCATTTTATTTGGTATAAATACAAGTAGAATAATTGCTAGGCTCATCATAATAAAACTTTTATTTTTCAACATTTACACCTCTTAACATAAATTTTTAATTCAATATTACTTAGTATTTCTAAAGATATAAAAAATATTAAGATAATTTATAACAAAATAAAATAAAAAGTTATCCACAGGTTATTCTAAAAAATTAACCTGTGGATAACTTACAAAAAATACAACCACAGACAAATATCTGTGGTTGTTACTATTTTATCTACTATTTTGAATTACGCTATCAGCTATATTAGTAGCATGATCGCCTATTCTTTCAAAGTTACTTAAAAGATCCATGAATATAGCTCCCTCATAAGCACTACACTTACCTTGGTTTAATCTTGCAATATGATTATTTCTATATTCCTTTTGTTGTGAATCTATTCTTATTTCAATATTATATACTGATTCAGCTCTATCAACATCTCTATTTTCATAAGCTTCTATTGCTGTATCAAGAGATTTTATAGTATCAGCATAAACTGATCTTAATTCTTTTAAAGCTTCCTCTGAATAATCTAACTTCTTAACAGTTCTTTGAAGTGCGAGTTCTGCTATATTTTCTGCATGATCTCCAATTCTCTCAATATCAGTTATAACATGGAATGTTGCAGTAACTATGTTCTTTTCTTTATCTGAAATATCACGCTTAGATAGTTTAACTAAATAAGCTGTTATTGATTCTTCTAATACATTTATTATCTCTTCATTTTCATAAACTTTCTTAACTAGTTTCTCATCTTTGTTTTCAAAAGCTTTCATACTAAGTTCTAAGTTATGTTTAGCCTTATTAGCCATTCTTATTGTTTCTTTAATAACTTGTCCAGCTGCAATAACTGGTGTTTCAAGTATTTTATCATCTATATATTTAGGTCCAACTTTTTCTATTTCGTCTTCTCCTTTTACTATAGTATTAACAGCTTTAATTAATAATCCAATGAATGGGAATATTATTACTGTAGCTCCTATGTTAAATATAGTATGTGCATTTGCTACCTGTCTTGCAACATCTCCATCGCTTAATTTCATAACTGTTGTTGCTATAACCCCTATAAATGGTAAACATATTATAGTTCCAATTACATTAAATAAAAGATGTAAAAGTGCTGCTTTTTTAGCTGTAATACTTGTACCTATACTTGCAAGTAATGCTGTTACACATGTTCCTATGTTACATCCGAATAATATTGGAAGAGCTGCTTTAATATCTATAGCACCTGCTGTTGCAAGTGAAATTAAAATACCTGTTGTTGCTGATGAACTTTGAAGAACTGCTGTCATAGCAAGTCCAACTACAATTCCTATTAACCAATTATCACCTATAGCAACTACCATTCTTGAGAATAATGGAGAATTAGCAAGTGGCTTCATTGATTCACTCATCATTGCCATTCCCATAAATAAAATACCAAATCCAAGTATTATATTACCAAGTTCTCTTCTTTTCTTAGCTTTTGCCGCCATAACTATTGCCGCACCTACAGCAATAAATAAAGGTGCATAATCTGTAAGTTTAAATGCTACTAACTGAGCTGTAATAGTTGTCCCTATATTAGCCCCCATAATAACTCCTGCTGCTTGAGCAAGATTCATAAGTCCTGCATTAACAAAACCAACAACCATAACTGTTGTTGCACTAGAACTTTGTACTACCGCAGTAACAATAGCCCCCACTACTACTGCGATAAAAGGATTTTTAGTAACCTTTTCTAAAATCCCCTTTAATTTATCCCCTGCTGAATTTTCAAGGCCTTCGCCCATTATCTTCATTCCATAAAGAAATAACCCTAATCCTCCAGCAAGCTTCATTATCGTAGATATCGTAAATACTGCATTATCATTCAAGGCATTTTCCTCCACTAATTTAATTTTATCTTAAATTTAATTCCCTTACTAGTTTACAATATATGAATACCTTTGTTAAGTAGTTGTCGCTTAACTTAACCTAAACTTAATACAGCATACAAATATTTCCTTTAATTTGAAAATTAAATTCTTATTTACTAAAATTTTAGCTATATTTTTTATATTTTAATAATTCTCTCACATATATCTACTATTTTTTAACTATTCACGTTTACATTTTATTAATATACTAATTATAAAAATAAAAAAAGAGAGGTAAAAACCTCTCTTGTAAAGTAAGAAGATATTATCTCTTTGAGAATTGTGATGATCTTCTAGCTTTCTTTCTACCGTATTTCTTTCTTTCAACCATTCTTGGGTCTCTTGTTAAGAATCCAGCTTTCTTTAATTCAGGCTTTAAGCTTTCGTCAGCTTTTAATAAAGCTCTTGAGATACCATGTCTGATAGCTCCTGCTTGACCTGTTGTTCCACCACCGTGAACATTAACTAAAACATCGTACTTATCCTTTGTTTCTGTTAATACTAATGGTTGGTTAACGATCATTCTTAAAGTATCTAAACCAAAGTATGTTTCGATTTCTCTGTTATTTATTACAACTTTACCTTCTCCAGGTACTAGTCTTACTCTTGCAACTGATTTTTTTCTTCTTCCAGTTCCCATGTATTGAACCTTTGCCATTTGAATTCCTCCTCCCGAGCTTTATATTAGTACTTTAATTCAAGTACTTGTGGATTTTGTGCTGCGTGTGCGTGTTCTGCACCTCTGTTAACCTTAAGTTTCTTTAACATTTTTCTTCCAAGAACACCTTTAGGTAACATTCTTCTTACAGCTTCTTCGAATACGAATTCAGGTTTCTTTTCTAAAACAACTCTGTATGGAGTTTCTTTTAATCCACCTGGATATAAGCTGTGCTTTCTCATTAATTTTTGATCTAATTTCTTACCTGTTAAAACAACCTTTTCAGCGTTTATAACAATTACGAAATCTCCACAGTCAACGTTTGGTGTAAATGTTGGCTTATTTTTTCCTCTTAATATTGAAGCAACTTGGCTAGCAACTCTTCCTAATGGCTTACCAGCAGCATCAACAACATACCATGATCTTTCAACTTCTTGTGCTTTTGCGATGTATGATTTCATAGTTTTTTCCCTCCCTAGATTTTTCAAATAGTTTTCATTAAATTTAATCGTTCTTATATGTAAAACTTCCACTTTATGCGGACCTTATACACAATCTTCTCTTACAAACAAATACCATTATAATACACGGTTACGGGCGTGTCAACTTATTTCTTTATTTTTAATAAAAAACTTTTTCTAAGCATAATCCCTGTGCTTGCACACATTTTCCAGCCATTTTTCTGTTCTTAGATTCTAATATATTTTTAATTTCAGCTGGCTTTGTTTTACCCCTTCCAACATCAATTAATGTACCAACTATTATTCTAACCATATTATATAAAAATCCATCTGCTGATATATATATTTTGATTTTATCATCTTCTTTTTCTATATGTAAATCTGTAACTGTTCTTACAGAAGTAATAGCAGAGCTACCTAGGCTCTTAAAAGCTTCAAAGTCATGTTTACCTATAAAATATCTACATGCCTCATTCATGTCCTCTAAATTTAATCTTCCTCTATAATGTAGCATATAATTTCTTCCTATAGTTGGTGACTCTCTTCTATTTAATATAGTATAACAATAAGTTTTCCCTGTTGATAAATATCTAGCATGAAAATCTTTATCTACTTCTTCAGATTCTAAGATAATAATATCATCTGGTAACTTTGTATTTATAGCATCTTTAAATCTATCTCCTGGTATTGTAGAGTTAGTATGAAAATTTGCAACATATCCTTTTGCATGGACTCCTGAATCTGTCCTACTACTACCAAACACTTCAACC
>Cebus_capucinus_imitator_PRJNA485217_SSR013__coassemble_335_pt1 | contig 20885 bp, 14 predicted proteins | sample Cebus_capucinus_imitator_PRJNA485217_SSR013__metabat2_low_PE_007 | metagenome-assembled genome bin Cebus_capucinus_imitator_PRJNA485217_SSR013 | reverse complement strand
TTATCAAGATTATCATAAAGATTTATTGCTGGTATTTCTCTAAAGAAAGGAAGTTCTCTATGAATTTTATATCCTTTTTCTTTAGCTCTTAAAAGTCTTTTTCCTAATTCTGATTTAAAGAACATGCTTATTCCAATGGCATTGACAACTGCTGCTTCCTCTTCTCTTAAAAGCTCTCTTTCCACCATATCATGAAGAAGATCTTTTATATCTTTAACACTTATTTTATCAAAATCAACATGAAGCATAACAAAATGCATTATAGTCCCTCTTTCAGCAGGTGTTATACCTTTTTTCTCTTCCATAAACATAGGTAACTTTTCTCTTGCTTTATCTTCTTCAGTAATAACTTCTCCATCTTCTTTATTAAATTGTTCTATATCATCAGCTGAATATAAACTTTCAATATCTGAATCATCCATATTTTTTCTCTTTAAATCTGATACAGATATATTAGATGGTACATTACAAATATCAATATATTTATATCTAAATTTAAGTCTTCTCTTTATCTCTTCACTAACTTCTTTTTCACAATTCGCTAAAGCTGATTCTTTTTCTTCACAACTATCTTCTTTTTTATCTTTTAAAAGTTCTGATTTATACCATGTTTTAACCTGCCATTTTGATTTATCCTCAATATTAAGTGTAATACCACTCTCACCATTTCTTATTTCATTTGCATCAGGATGTTTTGCAAGCGCCATCCCAATCCAATCTAAATAACTAGTGTTACTTGCTAAAAGCTTTGCAGGATTTATTTTATTTCCTGCTGAAATTCTAGCAGCTTCAGCCCATTTTGCAAACTTACCTTCTATGCCCTTAATAGCTCCTGTAATAATTAATTTTTCTCTTGGTCTTGTAAGTGCAACATATAAGATTCTCATTTCTTCTGACAAAGCTTCTATTTTAGCTTTATTTTTTATAGCTGTTTTAGGAAGCCCTATATATTTTTGTTGTCTCTTAACATCAACTACATCGACACCAATTCCTAATTCATCATGATATAGAACATCATTCTTCTTAAGGTCCATAAGATTAACTTGTTTACCTGTTCCAGATAAAAAGACTACTGGAAACTCAAGTCCCTTACTTTTATGAATACTCATAATTCTAACTACATCTTCATTTTCTCCAAGGATTTTTGCTGAACCCATATCATTACTTGAAGATTTTTTTATCTTCTTTATAAAGTTTATAAAATTAAATAATCCCTTAAAGCTAGTAGATTCATATTGCTTTGCTCTTTGGAAAAGAATTTTCAAATTAGCCTGTCTTTGTGGACCATTTGGCATTGCCCCTACATATCCATAGTAAGCAGTATCAGTATATAAATACCAAATAAGCTCATCTATTGGAGTATATTCAGCTTTTGCTCTCCACTCTGTAAGTCTATCTTTAAAATAAATACACTTTTCTCTAAGTTCACTTGAAACTAAACCTTCTTCATCACAGATTTTTTCTATATTTTCATAGAAGTATTTATCTTTATTTATAAGCCTAATTTCTCCTAATTCTTCCGCTGTAAATGAGAAAATCGGACTTCTAAGACTTGCTATAATATAAATATCCTGCATTGGATTATCTATTATGTTAAGTAGTGACATTATGGTTCTTATCTCAGTAGTATCAAAATAACCTGTTCCTGTATCAGCATAAACTGGTATTCCAACAGCTCCAAGCTCATCTAAAATTCCTTCACTCCACTTTTTTGTACTTCTAAGTAAAATAACTATATCTTTATATCTAAGATTTCTATACTTTCCAAGGTCTTTATCCCAAACAACATAACTTTTACCGTCTTTTGGTGACATAAGCTCTTGTATTCTATTTGCTATAATTCTTGCTTCAAATTCTATATCATTTAAATCTTCATCTTCTTTTTCTTCAGAGTCATCATCTTCATCTGGTCTATCATTACCACTCTTATCTAAAATATGTATCTCTGTTTCTAATGAATTATAAACTTCATTAATATTAGTTCCCTCAATCATAAAATCTTCACTAATATCAGGATAATCAAAACCTAGATTAAGTCTCTCTTTTTCATCATATTCAAGTTCACCAACTGTTTTACTCATAAGTGTTTCAAAAACAAAGTTTGCTGATGATAATATCTCTGATCTACTTCTAAAGTTTTTAAATAACATTATCTTTTTACTTGTATCTTCTTCATTTTCACCATAATTCTCATATTTACTTAAGAAAAGTTCTGGCTTTGCCTGTCTAAATTTATATATACTTTGCTTAACATCTCCAACCATAAAAACATTAGGATTTTCTTCTTCTCTTCTTGAAATCATATTTATAATAGTTTCTTGAATATTACTACTATCTTGATATTCATCAACAAGAACTTCAATAAACTTTTCCTTAAGTTCTTTAGCTACTGCTGATGGTTTTATTTCATCACCATCTTTTTCTACTAATATTTTTAGGCATAAATGTTCAATATCGTTATAGTCTAAAATATTTTTTTCTCTTTTTTTCACACTATATCTATCTCTAAACTCAATAACAAGTTCCCCTAGACATTTAACTATAGGGTACATAAGCTTTATTCCTTTAAATATTTCTTCTAAATTATCTGTTGGAACACTTTCTGATAAAGCTATGATTTTCTTTTTAACATCATCTCTTATATCTTTTATGCTATCTTTTAAGACTTCATCTAAGATATCACCTTTTTTTAGCCTTTTTATAGTAGCAAACTTCACTGTGCTCATTGCTCTATAAACATTAGAAATACTTCCTGTATCTATTTCAGATACAATATTTCTAACAATTTGTAAGTCTTCTCTCAAAGTAATAGCATAAGGAGCAAGCCACTCTACTTCATCACAAGTTTCTATTGCTTTTGATAATATATAATCAAAATTAGAAAACTCAAGTTGTAAGCCCTCTATTATAACTTTACTCCATAAAGTTTTATCTATATCTGAAACTTCTTTAAGATTATATTCCTCAGCCTTTTCTAATAACCATTTATCAGGCCAAGGTCCACTCATAACAAATCTATAAAGTTTTTCAATCTCATCTTTTAATTTCTCATCATTATTTCCATTTGCAAAAGCATCAACTAAATCTAAGTATTCTTGTTTACCTTCTTCATATTTATCTTCTAAAAGTTCTGAAACTACATCATCTTTTAAAATTGAACATTCAGCTTCATCAGCTATTCTAAAGCCTGGATCTAAATCTATTAAATGATAATTATTTTTTATAACATTAAGACAAAATGAATGCATTGTCATAATATTTGAATGATTTAAAAGTGATAACTGTCTTTGGAGAATTTCTGAATTTGGATCTTTTTCAAGTTCTTTTGATATAGCATCACCAATTCTTTCTCTCATTTCTGATGCTGCTGCATTAGTAAATGTAACAACTAATAATCTATCTATTGATGCTAAATCCTCCCCCCTAGTTAACATCTTTATTATTCTTTCAACTAAAACTGCTGTTTTTCCTGAGCCAGCTGCAGCTGCTACTAGTAAATTGCAATTTCTTGTATAAATAGCTCTCTCTTGCTCTTTAGTCCATTTAGTTGCCATAAGAATCTCCTTCTCTAATATCTATAATAATCTAAGTAAATTTCTGTAACTATATAAATATATTATAGCCAAATAAAATCTCCTAAACAAACTGATTAGCTATTAAAATTATTCTAAGTATAAAACTTTAATTATCGCTTACAACTAACTCTTATAATATGAATAATTAAGAATAAATTATATATAAAATAAATTATAAAAAATATTGACTCAATAATAAGACATGATAAGTTATTAAATACTAAAGAATAAATAAAAATAAGAGTTAAAAAAACGGAACATAAAGATAGGATTAATGAAATGTTATTTAGATTATAAACACTCTTCTTCCATCTAGTAAGCTTTTTTGTATTTAATATGTATATGATAAGAGCTATAATAGCCACTAAAATCATGGAACCAGTAGCATTAATTTTTTTACTTAATAAGATAATAATTGAAATTATATTAAATAAAATTCCTATTCCCGAACTTATATATACTTCCTTTTGTACTAATTTCAAATAAACCCACCCCCAACTACATCTATATTTATAGTTTTATTTTAATATAATATTTTACATGCTTAGAATCAAAATTATTTCATTTCCAAATCATTACTTATAATTAATGAAATTTCCTTAGTTACTAATTAAAGTTTTAACTTTAGCTTTTTATTATATTAAATTAATAAAAGTATAAATTTCTTATTCATACAAAATCTAAATTTATAAATCTACACTCACTTTAAATTACTAAAAAAATATTTTATCATTTAATATTATTAATATTATGTTAATTAAAGATTAATTTGTAATCTTATTTTAATTGAGTTTTTAGCTATTTTACGTTATTATTTCATTATTGGATAAGGAGATTTTTTATGAACTTTTTGTTTATATCTGTCGAAATAAACAAAATAGATGATTAAAAATTAAGGAGATTTACTAATGAAAAAACTAATAATAGCGGCAATAGTTGCACTATTAATACTTATTGGTTTTACAGCTTATATTTATAATAAAGCTCATTCAGCGCCAAAAGTTACTTTTATTAATAATGAGCAACAACAGCCTAGTCAAAAATACATACCAAGGATACCAACTCCTGCTTATTTCCCAGAACAGCCAGCAAGTCCAGTTCCTGCTGCTGTAGAACCTTATCTAGGAACATGGGTAGTTAAAAGCATTACTGGTATAGGATATTATCCAGCTACTAATGCAACAACATATGGAGTTGGAAAAACAATTACAATAGAACCTGATTATTTCAACAATGATTGTGAAATGTATCCAGAGGCTATGAAAAATCCACAGTATAGTGTAATATATCCATCTGCTGAAGATTTAATAAATTCCTATCATTTAGGAAGTGCTGCACAGGTTGGTTTATATGGAGGAGTTCCAACACTTGTTGTTAATAGACATGGTTCACCACCTAACCAAGATCCAAAATTCAATTTTGGAGATGTATATCTTATGGGGAGTTATATAATTGTTAACTCAAATGGTGTATTCTTCAGATGTGTTAGAAAGTAATTTAAAGTCCTAAGAATTATCTTGATATTCTTAGGATTTTTTAATAAAACAAATCAAATAGGAGGGGATAAAACTAATGAAATTTTTTAAGAATTACTCTACATTCAATAAAATTTTCTTTTTAGTATTTTTAGTTATAGATATCGTCTTATTCTTAATTCCTGCCATTCAGGCAAAATCAATATCTGTACTTTTTACATTAACTTCGATAATGACATTTATCTCAAGTCTTAGTGCTTTACTCATGGCTATATATAACTCCAAAGCATCAGCAGAGTTTTTTGTTTGGGGACTTACAAATAGTGTTTCATATACATATATAACTTATGTTCAAAGTCTTTATGGGCAAGTTATTTTAACAGCTATGGGTCTTTTACCTATACAAATTGCAGGACTATACCTTTGGTATAAAAATCAAAAAGAAAATAACACTGAAATAATAAAAATAAAAAAATTCAATAAAAAAAATTGGATTACTTACTCTATAGTATTTATAATCTCTTGTATTATCTATGGAATATTTATTTTAAAATTACCAGAAATACTTAACTATTTCTTCAATATAACTATAGCTGCAGATGATGAATACATAATAGATTCTATAAATGCTATGGCAACTCTTTTTGCAATTCTTCTTGGAGCAGAAAGATATATCGAACAATGGCATTTCTGGATTATCGCAAATACAACAGGAATACTCTTATTTATAATTTCATTCATAAATTCAAGTTCATTTTCAGTATCTTCAATTTCAGATGCAGTAATGTGGTTACAATTAGAGATAAACGCATTTTACGGATTATATCAATGGAGAAAATATCTTAAAAATCAACAAGCTTAGACTATTTTCAACTATTCAAAAAAAATTAGTTTTTAATGCTTGAATTATTTTTTATTTTAATATAGAATTGTATTTTAATATTGAGTTCAAAATTTGTTCATATTTTGAACTCAATATTTTATTTTTTTAAAAGATAAAATAATTTTAATAGGGAGGTTTTTAATGAATTTTTTTAAGAAATTTTCAACATTTCATAAGATATTTTTCTCAGTATTCGCTATAATAAATTTAATTTTATTTATAGTTCCAGCAATACAAACTGGTTCAATAATAAATTTAATTAGTATATCTTCACTTATAGAACTTATATCAACATTTGCAGGACTTTTCGCAGCTATATACACAGCTAGAGGAGAAGTTGCTTGTTATATTTGGGGATTTATAAATGCCCTTGTTTATATCTACATAGTATTTACAGGACATATGTATGGACAAGCTATTCTTTATACTTTCTTTAAACTACCAATGCAAATAGTAGGATATTATGCTTGGAAAAAGAGTATTGAAAATACAGATGGAACTACTGTTGAAGTAAAAAAACTTACTAAAAAGAATTGGATAGTTCTTGTAATTACATTTATATTAGTTTGGATTGGATATGGTATATTCCTAAAATGCTTACCATCAATATTCCAAAACTTATTTAACATAACAATATCAGCAGATAAAGAATTTATTGTTGATTCATTATCATCAACACTTATTATCTATGCTGTTATCCTATCAACAAAAAGATTTGTTGAACAATGGTATTTCTGGCTACTATCAAACTCAATAGGAATACTTTTATTTATACTATCACTTATTAGTTCAAAGAAAATCTCAGTAGATACACTATCAGGGATGATTATTTGGATTCAATTTACACTTAATGCTATATACGGTTTCTATAATTGGAGAAAATTAAATAATAAAAATGATTAATTTAGATAAAAAAAGGTATCTCTTAGCTGATTTACAACTCACTAAGAGATACCTTTTTATTTTTTATTCCTTTTTTTCATCTACAACAACATTTTCTTCTTCTTCAAAGCCTACTGCATTCTTCATTTTTTCCCATACTTCTTTTGGTTTATCTTTTTCTAAAACTTTATACTTATTACCAGGAATAGCAGTATCAAATTGGAATATATGAGCATATGGAGAATTTTCATATAAATATTCCTTATCATCTTCATATGGTTCTAATTTAATATTTCCACTTATCATTTCACTACAAAGCTCTACTACTTTTTTATTAACATATTCTCTTAAAATATCAAACTGCTTTTCAGTTATTAAAGCATCACTAGAAGCTAAATTACCATCTTTCTTAAATTTTGCTGGTATTATTAGTGAGCCTTCACCATTAGTCATATCTTTATCCATAGACATAATAATCTTAGGATCTTTTAAAAGTAATCCATCAAATTTTAATTTAGATAATATTTCTTTTTCTATTTCCTCTTCTGAAAGTTGCTTTTTACTTGATATCATAGGATTATCTATTTTAAAATAGAACATTGCCCCTGGAAGAGCTTGTGTTTTTAATATTTCTTCTGAATTTCTTAAAAGAACATCTAAATAAACAAGAAGTTGTATTTGAAGTCCATTATAAAGTTTATTTAAATCAAATTTCTTTTTACCTGACTTATAATCTATAACTCTTAAATATTGCTTTCCATCAAGTTCTAGATTATCTATTCTGTCTACCCTACCTATTAAATAAACTTTTTCTCCTGTTGGAAGTTCAACCTCTATTGGGTCACTATCATCAAATATTCCAAAAGAAAATTCATTTTTAAATATCTCAAAATTGCTCTTTCTCATTTGTTCTGCAATTGTAGTTACTGATCTAGTTAGAATCTTTTTATATCTTTCAGTTAAATATTTATATCTATATGAACTACTTAAAATTGAACCATCATTTGTATTTATTTGATTATTAACAAGATCATTTATTATACCTCTGCACTCTTTATTATTAAGGTCATTCCACCTAATTCCCTTATCTCTAATTACATTAGTGAAATCATCTAAGATTTCATGCATAAATGTTCCAAGGTCAGGTGCTGAGAAATCATAAACCTTTCTATCTTTTGCTTTTAACCCATATTCAATAAAATAAGCAAAAGGACATTGTGCATATCTTTCTAATTTAGAAACAGAAAAAACTAAATTTCCACTTGAATTACTATAAAGCTTCTTTGCCATTTGTCTACTTATACTTTCTTCAAGGTTTGAGTATTTAAGACCTTTTACAACATTTTTAAGTTTTAAGTCCCACCCTTCAAGATTATTAAAGTATTTATAAACTTCATCCCAACATTCACCAATATTTTTATCATCATATTCTCTTCTTATTGCTCCTATAAGCTCATTAAAAGTAGGTGATTTAGCTGTTATATCATAATATTTATCTTTTTGTTTATCTAAATTATATCCTGTGCTTTCTTCTTTAAGTTTGGGGAATATTTTTTTCAACCTGTGGATAATTATTGAGGCTCTCATTGCTTTTCCCTCAAAATCAGCTAGTGGATAAGTTATTACTAAATAATCACTAACCATTGTTAGAGCTGTATAAACTAAAAACTGCTCCTCAAATACTTTTGTTCTAGTATCTGAAGCAAGAGCCATACCTTTTTCTAATAAAATATTTCTATCTCTATCTGATAAAATCCCCTCTTCCTTATTAGCTGAAGGAAGAACTCCATCATTTACTCCAACTACATAAAGTGCTTTAGGTCTTCTACTTTTTATTCTTGTTATATCTCCAATATTAACTTGGTCTAAAGCAACAGGTACAACACCCATCTCATATTTAGAAAAACCTACATTTAATATTCTAATAAAATCTTTCTTATCAATAATTTCATCTCCAAGAACTTCTACAGCCTGTTCTAAAACTTCAACAAGTATATCTACAATTTGAGAATATTCCTTAACTTTATTTTGCATTTCATTTTCTTCAAAATAATTAATCTTTTCCTTTATTCTTTCAAATACACCAAGGTCATTATCAAGAAATTCATATAATGCTATAACAAATTCTCTTAAAGTCTTTTTTCCACTACATTTTTCTTCTAAAGCAATAAGTGGCTCTTCAACCCAACTCTTAATATCATTTATTCTATTTAAATAAACTTTTTGTTCCTCTGTTATTTCTTCATTTTTAAAACTATTAGAACTATAATAAGTCCATTCATCAACTTTCCACTTAGCTCCCTTAATTCCATAAGCTAAAACATAATTCTCAAGTCTATCAATTTCTTCTATATCTATTCCAGTAAGCCCACTCTTTAAATACTTAAATACACTCTCATAACTCCAGTTTCTACTTATGATATCAATAGCTGAATTAATAAGAACAATTAAAGGATTACTTGCTACATCTAACTTTTTATCTATATAATGAGGAATCTCAAAATCACTAAATATTACTGAAGCTATTTTTTCATAACAATCTATATTTCTACAAACAACTCCAATATCTCTATATCTATAACCTTCTTCTCTAACAAGTCTTAAAATATCTTTAGCTATAAACTCAAGTTCATCATAACTATTATTAGCCTTATAAAGTCTTATATCATTAACATCTTTATAATAACTTTTAAAAGGATAAGAATATATCTGTCTTTCTATATGAGCAAGTCTTTCACTATTCTCAAACCTTCTTGGAATCTCTTCATTTATATTCTCATAACCATCAAAAGCTATAGAATTTTCTTCAATTGCTCTAAGAAGCCTTTTTTCAGTATTTTTAGTAACACTAAATACATCAGTTTCTCTAACTCTTGTATTTCCTTCATCCATTGATAAAGTTATATTAACTCTCTTAGCTTTTTTCATAAGCTCAACTATTATATCCATCTGCTGTGGAGTAAAAGTTGTAAACTCATCAATCCAAATTTCAGCACCCTTATACATATCTGAAAGCTTTAACTTATCAGCTAAAATAGTTAATTCATCTTCACCATCAATATAATTTTTATGAAGTCTTTCATTAAAAGCTCTAAAAATCTTTTCTAAATCAACAAGTTTATTAGTAAGCTCTACATCCTCAAGCTCTTTTATCATTTCAGCTAAAACTTCTTCATCAACATTATACTTTTTAAACTCAGTAACTAAAGTAGCTATAACATCAATAAATCCTTCTTGTTTTGCAGCTCTAGCAAATACCTTCATATCAGAAATAACTTCATCTAAAACTTTATGTATTAACATACTTTTTCCTGCATCTTTTATAGTTCTTTTAGTAATTCCGCCAAAATTACTAAATACTCTATTTGCAAGTCTTTTAAAACTTAAAACTTCAGCATTTAAAACACATTTTTCACCTATTTCCCTAAGCATTCTATTTTCTGTTTCAAAAGTAAATTGCTCTGGAACTATTAAAATAAGCTTATTATCTTCATTTCTATCTATTCTATTTTTAATCTGATCTATACAATAAGAACTTTTACCAGTTCCTGCTTTTCCATATATAATTCTTAAGGACATAACTTTCACCTCGATTTTAAAAATTACTTTCCATTAATTTAATTCTACACTTTATTTATCATTCATAAAACAAATAAATAAGAGTTATCCTAATTTACTTAAGATAACTCACAAAATTTATATTAAACTTTTAGGCCCTCCAACAACTTCTTTTCTAACAACTAAAGCTCCATTACCATCAGCCGTTACTATCCATTTAACAAGAGCTATAACACCATTACTTATTTCAATACAAGTAACTGTATATGGTAGAACACCTGCTCCTATATTAAAATATTGCGGCTCTGACTCTTTAGGAAATATGGTTCTATGAGTATGTCCAATTATCACACTTTCATTTTCTTCTTTACTAAGTTTTAAAACTCTTTTATCAACTTTCTCTCTTCTATTGTCACTTCTTGCAGGACTTGTTGGCTCTTTAACTGAAAATATACCATTTAAAATAGTCCACACGTGCCTAACTAAATATTTTGATACTTCTAATAATTCATAATTAAAGAAATCAAATTGATGACCATGAAATAAAATATAATCTCTCGAACTATCTTTTGTCTCATGATATTTCAAAGTTATTGATTCAACAATATCTAAATCTCTATAAAACTCATATAATTTATTTCTCTTTTCTCGCAGCCTTGCTATTCTTCTTTTAAATCTTTTCCTAGACTTAACACTATCATGATTACCATAAATCATATGAAGTTTATTTTTTTTCTTAAAATCATTTAAAACATTATATTCATCTCTATGTGCATCAAATATATCTGATATTTTTTTAAATTTCCAAAGCTCATCTCCATCTCCAACCTCAATATAAGTATAACCTTCATTATAATAGTATCTAAGAGCAGTAAGATAAATATTTACATTAGGATATAAAGCATCCTTATATGTTCCATCTCCCCTATGACAATCACTAAAAATAACAATTTTACTCTTAACATTTATATCTATTCTCTTAGAACTTTCTTTTAAGTTATTAAATCTTTTAATATCATTCATATATTTCCTCCAAGATAATATCTCCTACTAATATATCTATTAAAAAGATTTTCCTTTGTTATATATTTACTAAATAAAACTTAATAGACAAAAATATATTCAATAACTAAAAATGAATATTTATTATTCAAATTTTATATTTATACTAATTAAAAATTTAAATTCCCAACTTAAAAAATGCAATAAAAAAATTTCTTTCTTTCAAAATCTAAATTTTATTACAATTTAAATTTAATAGTCTATTTATTGAAATCAAATTTTAATTGACTTAGAATATTAAAGATGGTAAAATGTTAACAATTCAAAAAAAGTTTTTTAACAAAATTAATAAAAATTTAATTAATTTATTTATGAATATTAATATTTTAATTGTTTTTATATGATTATTTAATAAGATAGTACTCAAAATAAAGACATGTGTTCATAAATAAAATATTTATCCAAAATAAATCAATTAAAAAATAATAAATTCACTTTAACCTAATAAAGAGTTTTTTTTATCATTTTTGGATATATAAATACATATTAAATAAATTTGTATAAACAAACAAAATTTATAATTATTCATTTATACAAATTAAAATTCAATAAAATAAAAAGATAAAAAGAGAGGAGGGAGTCTTAGTTATACATAGAAGATAAAAAGCTAATGTTAACTAAGGAGAGATATGCAAGACATAACAAAAGATAAAAATAAATATAAAATATCGTTTATAAGTTTTGTATCTATAATATTCCTAACAGTTTATGGACTACAAAATGCTCAACAAATATATTACCAAATGGGATATGCATCAATAACCTATCTTATAATAGCAGCACTAATTTACTTTATTCCATACGCTTTCATAGTTGCTGAAATGAGTTCAGCTTTTAAAGATAAAAAAGGTGGCATTTATTCATGGATGGAAGCAACTATAGGAAAAGGACTTGCCTTAGTTGGTACATTTATTTGGTATGGATCATTTGTTGTTTTATGGTTCTCAATAACAGCAGTTGCAGTTAATATGTCAGTTGCTTTTTCTGGAGTTGATAAGACAGCTACTTGGAGTATCTTCGGACTAAGCTCCCCTGAAACAATAGCAATAATAGGTGCTGTTATTATGATAGTAATTTCTTTTGTATCAACAAAAGGATTAAAGAAAATGACTTTACTATCAAATATATCAATAGTAACTGTAATATTATCTCACATATTAATTCTAGGAGGAGGGCTATTAGTATTTTGTCTATCAGGATTTAAATTCGCTCAAGGATTTGACTTTGGAAAGATTCAATCATATTTCTATGGACCTAATCCAACATACGCATCATTACTTCCTGCAATAGCATTTATGGTATATACAATCTTCGTATTTGCTGGAATGGAAAACAGTGCTGGACTTGTTGACCAAGTTAAAGATGCTAAAAAGAATGTTCCAAGAGCTATTCTTTTATCAGCAACATTAATAACACTTCTATATATAGTAATTGTTATAATAACAGGAATGGTTTGTAACTGGTCAGCAACATTTGGAAATGGTAAGGTTAACTTAGCTAACTTCCAAATATTCATAACTCAACAGGAATTCTATAGACTTGGAATGCTATTCCACCTATCACCAGCAGCTTCAATTGATCTTGGACACTGGGTAAATAGAATTATGAATTTACTTACTTTAATAGGTTTCTGTTCAATGCCTCTTAGAGTTTACAGTCCTATTAAGCATATGTTTGAAGGATTACCAAAAGGTGTTTTACCTGAAAAAATTACAAAGACAAATAAACACGGATTACCTTCAAATGCTATAGCATTACAAACAATAATAGTTGTAGGATTTATATTACTTTTAGGATTCGGTGGTGGATCAGTATCATCTATGTATAACAAGATAACTCTTATGACATTCATAGCCGGTAGCGTTCCAATATCATTTATCTTACTTGCTTATATAAAATTTAAGAAGGATGATTCAATAAAGAAAGAATATCAATTCTTTAGTAAAAAGACAGGTGTAGTAATAAGTATAATATGTTTTATAGCTGTTACTTTTACTAATATCTTCTCAATAATACAACCAAGTCTTAGTGGAAACTATCAAAATAGTTTCTGGGTAGCTCTTGGACCTGTATTATTCGGAATAATAGGATATATATTCCACCTAAGATATAAAAAAAATTTAAAGAAAACAGTTAACTAATAAAAAAGAGGATATCTCATAATCTGAGATATCCTCTTTCTCTTATTTTAATAATTTATAGTTTAGGTATATTAAATTATTAAAACATATTTATTTAAAATATAAAACCTAATAATGTTTATAACCCTATATAAAACTTATTGTACTTACAACAAAAAAACCTAGTATATATACTAGGTTTTTGGCGGAGAATCCGGGATTTGAACCCGGGCGCCGGTTGCCCGACCTACACCCTTAGCAGGGGCGCCTCTTCAGCCACTTGAGTAATTCTCCAAGCTGATTTTATAAATTATAAAATTAAAATGGCGGAGAGAGTGGGATTTGAACCCACGGTACCCGTAAAGGTACGCCGGTTTTCAAGACCGGTGCCTTAAGCCAGCTCGACCATCTCTCCAAACTACAAGAGTTATTATATCAACAATAAAAATAAATGTCAACATTTTTTTCTAAATTTTTTTATGGAAATTATCTCTCTATAAAAATACTAGACTATCACTGGCTTTCCTAGTCTATTTTAGCTACTTACTTTGTAAAAGGATTATTAACTGCTCCAATGTGAGAAAAAATAATTAAAATTATTATACTTATAACTAAAGCTACAATCCAAGGTATTAGAACCTTTTTATTTTCTTTATATTTTAAAATAGCAATTACAGAAAATATAGCAGCTATTATAGCTAAAATTATTCCTGTTAAAGACGATACTACTGCACCTATAATACTCATCCACCCTAAAGACCATGCTGCTGAAACAACAAATGGCTTCTTTCCATTAGTACTCATAACTCTACTTCCCTTCTAAACCTAAAATAGACTTTAAATTAGATCTTTTATCATTAGTTTTAAATTATCTATCCATCTTTTAATTTATTTTATTATTATATATTAAAAAATAAGGACTGAATCAAAACAATTTGATACAGTCCTTATTTGGCGGAGAATCCGGGATTTGAACCCGGGCGCCGGTTGCCCGACCTACACCCTTAGCAGGGGCGCCTCTTCAGCCACTTGAGTAATTCTCCAAGCTGATTTTATAAATTATAAAATTAAAATGGCGGAGAGAGTGGGATTTGAACCCACGGTACCCGTAAAGGTACGCCGGTTTTCAAGACCGGTGCCTTAAGCCAGCTCGACCATCTCTCCAAGCTACAAGAATTATTATAGCAACGAGATATAAATATGTCAACACCTTTTTTAAAAAAATTATAAATTATATAAAGCAATAATCTTTCCTTACCATAGACTAGTATTATGTAAAGTATTAAAAATTTATATATGAATCAAAATAGAATTTAAAAGGAATGGGTAGATGATGAGAAATTTAAGTAAAATAGTTAATAAAATAGTTAAGTATTTAGAAACTAAAGATATTGATATATCTAAGTTTTATAATTATAATACCTCTCTTTTAGAACTAATAACTGATAAAAAATTACTAAAAGAATTAGTTTTGTGTCTTCAACTAATGAAAATTTCAGGATATGAGTATGAAATATTAACAAATGAAGATAGTGAATTTGCAAATGATCAATTACAAGAACTGCGACTGCATCTTCTTAAACAATTAGTAGGATATAACTTATATCTCGCTCCAATAAAATTTAATAACCTAAAAAAAGCTAAAATAAACTTCTATAAAAATAATTAATAAAAATATAAGTAAACTATCCTAATCTAAAATTTTTACTCTTTCTTGTTTTATTATAAAAATAAAAAAGCTAAGAAAATTTTTAAGTTTTCTTAGCTTTATATAATAAAATTAACTTATATTATTTTAATACATCACATCTCATGTATTGTCTTAAAACTTCTGGGATTACTACTGATCCATCTGCTTGTTGATAATTTTCAAGCATAGCAGCAACAGCTCTACCTATAGCAACTCCTGAACCATTTAATGTGTGTACAAATTGTGGTTTATCATTTGGAGTTTCCTTATACTTAATATTAGCTCTTCTAGCTTGGAATGTTTCAAAGTTTGAACAACTTGATATTTCAACATATCTATTATAACTTGGCATCCAAACTTCTATATCATACTTAAGAGCTGCTGTAAATCCAAGATCCCCCTTACATATTCTAACTATTCTATATGGAAGTCCTAATCCTTGAAGAACTGATTCTGCATCTTTAACTAACTTATCTAATTCTTCATAACTTTGTTCTGGCTTACAGAACTTAAGTAATTCGACCTTATTAAATTGATGTTGTCTAATAAGACCTCTTGTATCTCTTCCTGCTGATCCAGCTTCTGCTCTAAAACATGCACTATAAGCAACATGCTTTATTGGAAGATCTGCTCCTGCTAAAGTTTCATTCTTATACATATTTGTAACTGGAACTTCAGCTGTTGGAATTAAGAAATATCCATTATCCACTTTAAATGCATCATCTTCAAACTTAGGTAATTGACCTGTTCCTGTCATACTATCTCTATTAACCATATATGGAGGTAATATTTCTGTATATCCATTTTCAAATATATGTTTATCTAAGAAGTAGTTTATCATTGCTCTTTCAAGTCTAGCACCTGCACCTTTATATATTGTGAATCTTGAACCTGTTATCTTACCAGCTCTTTCAAAATCTAATAAGTTTAAATCTGTTCCTAAATCCCAGTGAGCCTTTGGTTCAAAATCAAACTTTGTTGGTTCACCCCAAACTTTAATTTCAACATTATCCTCATCTGTTTCTCCTTCTGGAACTTGTGGATTTGGTATATTAGGTATTCTATACATGATATAATCTATCTTTTCATTAACACTTGCAAGACTTGTATCATGTTCTTTTATTTCTTCACCTATTTTTTTCATTTCAGCCATTATTGCAGCAACATCTTCTCCAGCCTTCTTTAACTTAGGTATTTCTGCTGAAACTTTATTTCTTTGGCTCTTTAAAGCTTCAACTTCAACTAAGATTTTTCTTCTTTCTTCATCTAAAGCTATAACTTCATCTATAACTTTAACATCAAAATCTTCTCCTCTATTTGTAAGAGCTTTTTTAATTTCTTCTGGATTGCTTCTGATTACTTTTAAATCTAACATTCTACATCTTCTCCTTTAAAATCAAATATTCTAGCATCAAAATATTGAAAAAAATCTGTTTTTTATACAAAAAAAGAGTCCTCTCCTCCCACAAAGGGACGAAAAGACTCCGCGTTGCCACCCTAATTGATAAATCATAATGCATAATGACTTATCCACTTTAACTATTAACGATTAGTTCCGTACTGCTTGTATTCACAGTCCCTCACAGGTGGATTCATAAATATTTTAAATTAGTTTTCACCAACCACTAACTCTCTTAATTAAAATAATCTATTACTAGCCTGATCATAGGTTTTATTTCAATATTGCTTTTGAATTTATTATATTAATCAATTACATTATTGTCAATAATTTATCATTAATCTTCATCTATATTTCTTGTACATATTATATCTATTCCTGTATTAAGTACATTTCTACAAACAACATCTCCAATTCTAGTAGGAACACTCATATAAAGTCTTCCTAACACTTTAGAGAATTCTATCCATAAAGATATATCAATTGGCTCACTACTTTTAACAGGAACAACCTTATGCTTTTTAGAACCCCTTAATCTAATTATACTTGTAAAAACTTCTTTACTCATAAAAATCACCTCTATACTCCATCAAATTCTTTAATTCTAGAAGCAAGTAAATTTGAATTTTTTGAATCCTCAACAACTTCTGTTGGCTTTTTATCAAGTTCCCTAGCTAATATATCAATAATTTTAGTTATACACTGAGCTCCATGACATCTACCAAAAGTAGCTCCTGTTCTTCTCTTAACACCTTCAAGCGTTCTAGCTCCAAGAGGTCTTCTTATACAATCAACAACTTCTCCCTCTGAGATAAGATTACACATACAAAGAATTCTTCCATATTTATTATCAGCCTCAATAAGCTCATTTCTTTCAGAATTTGATAAACTTCTAAATCTATAAAATTCTCTTCTCTTATCAACAAAGTTATTATTAAGTGAACAATTTAAGTTTTCTACTACACTCTCACAAATAAGATTTGCAATTGATGGTGCTATAGTAACTTCTGCATAATGTTTACCTACAATTTTTATATATCCTTTATTAATTTCATTATCATCTATAATTATAAGGTCTTTATGATGCTCATCATAAAAAACATTATTAACATTATTATTACTTATAGTAGGAAGGAGTGTTTTTGCCTTTCTAAGTGATTTATAAAAGCCTAAAGGTTTATCAGAATTAAGCCCAATAACTCTTTCTCCACTTCCATTAGGTATATGTGTAATAAAATTATCTTCATCATCAATCTTAACAATTAAATTAGAGTATTCTGCCTCAGAGCAGCCTCCTAAAAGTAAATAATATGTTTTTAAAGTTTCATCATGCTCTTCATGTTCTTCTTCAGTATAAAAATCTCCTGGAATAGTATTAACAACAAACTTACAAGTAAATTTATTTTTATTTGTAGTTACTCTAAACCCATTAACAAGCTTTTGAATATCCATTACCTGCTCTTCAAGTCTAAATCTAACACCATTTTCAAAAGCTACTTCCCCATAAGCTATAGCAAGCTCATATGGATTTATAACAGCAGTATTTTCACTATATAAGGCTTTAGTAACATCACAATGTAAATTAGGCTCTATCTCTCTAACCTCATCTGCATTTAAAAGCCTTACTCCACTAATTCCTCTTCTCATAGATTTTTTATACATTTTATCAATTATAGCTTCTGAAATTTCATCAGCAGCAAGTCTTAAAGTTCCTCTTTTAGTAAAAGGTACTCTAAATTTCTTAGCTACTTCTTGTAAGATCTTATTTCCCTTACTTTCTAAACTACTCATAAGATCATCCTTACTCTCTGAACCATCATAAACAACAGTTGCATTAACAAAAGAAATATCATCTGCTATATCAAAATCTCTTTCAATAACAGCTATATTAAGATTATATTTTGATAGCTCATAAGCAACTGCACAGCCTATAATTCCGCCACCTAAAATTAAAACATCATAATCCATTCTATCAACTCCTAATTACATATTCAGTAATTATATTTCCTAATAATTATAACATAATAAAAATGTCTATTTTACAAAATCCAATTAAACATTTACCTTAATCTTTTCTTCTATATGTTTTTTAGGTTTAATAATTTTAGTTATTAACTTTTCATATAAATAAACAACAACAAATGATAAAACTATATTCAAAATAACTAAAATAGCTATTTTAAAATTATAGTTTAAATAATTAAAATTAAATAAAGTATTTAATTTTATAATATATGGATGAATTATATATACTGAAAGTATGTACTTAGAAAAATTATCAATATACTTATTTATATTAAATACATTTCTAGTAACTAATAAGTTAGCAAAATAATATAAAACTGCTAATGCTACTAAATTATAAATAATAAGATACCTTGATGATGGAGATCCAATAACATAGTTCACATTCTCAAAACTTCTGCCTTTAAAAACTTTTAAATTTATATCAATTAATTTATAGAGAAATAGAAAACCTAATATAGTATTTTTTTATAAATCCAATTAAATATATAAAATTCTTATATATAAGTCCCCCTAAAATAAAGTAATAAATCCATATAATAAGACTTCTATCTAAATAAGAAAATAGTATTTTTCCTATAAATAAGCTTTTCCTACTTAAAATAGAATAAGCATTATTAATTATAATAAATTGAACTAAAGTAATTAATATTATAGATTTACATCTTAAAACTTTATCTAACTTCAAAACAATATATCTTAAGATAGGAAAAATTAAATAAATCTTAATCAAGGTATTAAGATACCAAGTATGATAATATGATTTCCCCCATATAATATCTCTAAAAAATAACTTTAATGAATAATTATCTACAGTAAAGAATTTAGGTAATATAAAAATAAAGTTAGCAAGCAAATATATTATAAGTATCTTACTAAATTTTTTCTTATAAAAGTTTCTAATACCTATCTCTTCATAATTTCTAATAATTAAAAAACCTGTAATAACCATAAATACAGTAACTGCAAACCTTGAAAAATTAAGAATTCCTCCATAAACAATATGTGTACTTATATTAGCATTACTGGATATAAGAAATGAACTAATAAACAATTAAAATACAACAAAATAACTTTATTAAATTAAACTGCCTATAAATTAAATCTTTCATAAAACTCCCCCTAAGTTATATATTTTACAATTTATATACTAATTTGTAAAATAAAACTTATACTTAAATTATATACATGTAAAAAAGGTATAAGCTTATATTTAAGATCATACCTTTTAAAATATCTTATTAAGCTATATTTTTATGAAATTATTCTCAAACAAATTATTTATAATTACTCCATTGCATTAGAAAATTTTAAAAATCTTAAATAAAAAAATATTAATTTCTTTCGTCACATAACTTAAGCAATTTAAGATATTCATTAGATTTACTATTTATATATTTAGAACTCCTATGATGCGATTCAACAGCTTCTAAAAAATCATCTGAGTATTTTGATTCCTTAAGTCCCTTTAAAATATCTAAGCCTTTTTTAGCATGATTATAATAAACATCTACTCTTTTAAATTGATTAAACTTTTTAAGATTTCCCTTACTAATCTTATCAAGAATAACTATAATTGATTTACTTATTGGTCCTGATGGCCCTTCTATTTTTCCTACATCATGTAATAATCCTAATTTTCCAATATCAATTTCTTTTTTATCTATTTTATTAATATCTATATTTAGAGTAGCAAGCATATCTTTAGATACTCTTATACAATGTTGTTGTTCTGACTTTATAAGTTTAAAAAATAATGTTTTCTCTTCACTATTTAAAAATAAATTTATGTAGTTATAATCAAGTTCTTTAAAGCTTGATACTACTGCCCAAATAAATTGCTTTACTCTATAGAACACTTTACATCTTACCTCCTAAATAAATAAAATATTCTTTATAATTATATAATAAAAAAACACTTTAGTATTAATCTAAAATGCTCTTTATAAATAAGTAATATTCTATAAAAAAAAATCTATGAACTAAGTTCATAGATTTATGGTGGAGGTAAGGAGATTCGAACTCCTGACCCCTTGCGTGCAAGGCAAGTGCTCTCCCAACTGAGCTATACCCCCAAAAATGGTGGACCTTCGGGGACTCGAACCCAGGGCCTACCGGTTATGAGCCGGTTGCTCTAACCAACTGAGCTAAAGGTCCATATGACCTGGCAACCACCTACTCTCCCACACAGCTGCCCGTGCAGTACCATCGGCCTC
>Cebus_capucinus_imitator_PRJNA485217_SSR013__coassemble_325_pt1 | contig 22531 bp, 17 predicted proteins | sample Cebus_capucinus_imitator_PRJNA485217_SSR013__metabat2_low_PE_007 | metagenome-assembled genome bin Cebus_capucinus_imitator_PRJNA485217_SSR013 | reverse complement strand
AAAGAATAAATAGGCCAGGCGCCTTGGCTCACGCCTGCCTGGGAGGTCGTGGGGGTAATTTGTAAAAAAGAATAATATCAATATAGTATTTGTCTTATTTTTATTGTAATATACTCTAATAAATTGACATATATTTCTATTTACCATTGTTATAATAATTTTTATAAAGTGGGAATGGAGGATATAAACATGCAATATGGAGCAGATATAAAAAGTTTTACAAAATCTAAGCAAAGAAAAATAAAAGAAGAGAGTGTTTTTAGTAGTGAGGATAATTATAGTAGACTTATAATTATAGCACTAGCTAGTTTTTTAATAAGTAGAGTTTATATTGATGTAAATCTAGAATTTATTAAAACTATAGCTCCATTTGGTATTGTATTTATTATATCGATAGCTAATTTGAGTATAAAAGAAGGTATAATTGCATTAGCATCATCAATAATAGGATATGTAACTTTAATACCTACGATTGAAGAAATACCTATTTTTATCATTATGTCTATATTAATGATATTAACAACTGTAATTTTAGGTAAGAATAATAAGATAAGTATTGTTTTAAATTTTATATTAAGTTTTGTACTAATAACAGGCTATGGAATTTTGATCTTAAAGAAAGATCTAATAGCAAGCAGTGTTGTTGGAGGAATAATAACAGGTATATTAATTCCAACTTACTATATTATATCTTATGGAATTAAATGCTTGAATGAATTTAAAACTCAACATTATTTTGATAATGATGAAATAATAAGTATAGAATTACTTTTATCTATAATTATAGTCGGAATAGGTAACATAAGTATATTTAACTTAGATATAAGAAATATAATTGCAATATTTTTTGTTTTATTTATAAGTTACATAGGCAAAGGAAATTTAGGTGCAACAGTAGGGTTAATACTTGGTGCAGTTTTTGGAATGATAACAGGAAATATTACATTCTATATAGCTGTTTTTGGAGTGAGCTGTCTTATATCAACTATATTTAGAGAGAGTGGAAGATTTTTAAGTTATATATCTTTTAATACAATGTATATACTTTTAGCATTTTATCTTAAGTCATTTGATATGAATATGCTTATAGAATTATTTATTGGGAGTACAGTTTTTATATTAATACCTAAAAAAGTTATAGAAAAGATTAGAATAGAATTTGATGATGAAAGTAAAAAAGATGAGTTTAATGAAAAGCATTTTAATAAAATGAAAAATGAATTATCAGGAAGACTTTCAGATTTTACAGATGTTCTTAATACTATGGGAACAACTTTAAATACAATGGTTGAAAATGAAAAGCTTGTGGATAAAAATAAGGCTGAAGCACTTGTGGATAACTTAGCTGATAGAGTATGTAAAAATTGTGATTATAAAAAGATCTGTTGGAAAAGAGAAATGCATGAGACTTATAGTTCATTTAAGGAGCTTATACAATCTTATGAAGAAGGTGAAAATCAATTTCCTCTTCATTTAAAGAAAAAATGTTTAAAAGAAGGAGCTTTAATTGCTCAAACACAGGAACTTGTTAATAAGCATATAGCAGATGAAATGCTTAAGAAAAGACTTGGTGAGGGAAGAAGACTTTTATCTAGTCATATAAAAAATATGTCTGCAACTATTGGAGAAATAGTTAATGATTTTAGTGGAGAAGTTAATCTTGCTATTGATATAGAGAGAATAATAAGAAAAGCTTTATTAAAAAATAATATTGAAATTAAAGATATTATTGCTTATACGGATAAGGAATCAAGACTTAACATAAAAATTGATATGGAGAATTGTGAAGGTCTTCAATATTGTGTTAAAGATATTCTACCTATTGTAAATAAGACAATAGGTAGAACTATGAGTATAGCTGAAGAATGTCATATAGATCCAAGTACTAGCTGCTGTGAAATTTTAATAGAAGAAGCTCCAAGATATCATGTTAATTCACATGTTTCTTTATGTTCAAAAGATGGAGAAAAATATACTGGAGATTCTTATAGTTTTGGTAAGACTAAGGATGGACATCATATGATTTTATTATGTGATGGGATGGGAACTGGTCCAAGAGCTGGTGCAGAAAGTAGAATTGCTGTAGAAATGGTTGAAAAGTTTTCAGAAGTTGGCTTTAGTGAAAAGACAGCGATAGATACTATAAATTCAATTATGAGTATTAAGTTTTCAGAAGAAGAAAAGTTTTCAACTTTAGATATGCAAAAAATAAATCTTTATGATGGAAGAGCTAAGTTCTTAAAAGTTGGAGCTATGGAAAGTTTTGTTAAGAGAGGTAATAAAGTTAAAATTATAGATTCTAAGACTTTACCTTTTGGTGTTTTAGATACTCCTGATATTGATGAATTTGATTTGCAATTAAAAGGTGGGGATTTCATAATAACAATAAGTGATGGGGTTTTAGATTTATTTAAAGATGGAGATCTTTCTAATACTTGGCTTGTAAATCTTTTAGAGAAGACTAGAGCTAGAACATCTAAGGAACTTTCAAGTGAGATATTATCAGCTGCTAAGGAAATAACAGATGGAAAAGCAAAAGATGATATGACAGTTGTAGTCTCTAAAATATATAATTTACAGTAATTTAGTATAGCATAATTAATAATATTATTATGTTAAAAAAAGCTACTTATTAACCTGATTTAGAGGGGATTAAGTAGCTAATTTTTTTGCTTTATTACTTACAATAAATTAGTATTATGTTATAATAATTAGTATAATTTAAATAATGGAGTGTATGATTTTATGAAGAAAAAAGTATTGAAATATATAAGTGATAACTCCATGATTCAAAGAGGAGATAAAGTTTTAGTGGCTTTGTCAGGAGGACCAGATTCTGTTTGCTTATTGCATATACTTTGCTCGCTTAGAGATGAACTTAATATAGAAGTTTTTGCAGCTCATGTTAATCATCTTATTAGAGGTGATGAAGCATTTGTAGATGAGGATTACGCTAAATCATTATGTGAATCATTAAATGTTGATTTCTTTGTTAAAAGAGTAGAAGTAGAAAAGATAGCAAAAGAAAAAAGTATTTCCACGGAAATGGCAGGGCGTGATGAAAGATATTCCTTCTTTGATGAAATTAAAGAAAAAATAGGTATAAATAAGATAGCTATAGCCCATAATGCTAATGACCAGGCAGAGACTCTTATTATGAGAATAATGAGGGGAACTGGCTTAGAAGGCTTAGTAGGAATAAGACCCATTAGAGATGGATTATATATAAGACCTATACTTTCTTTAACTAGAGAAGAAATCGAAAATTACTGTGAGATAAATAATTTAAATCCTAGAATAGATAAAACTAATCTAGAGGAGCTATATTCAAGAAATAAAGTAAGATTAAAAATGATTCCTTTTATTAAGGATAATTTTAATAGTGATATTATTAATACTCTCAATAGACTTGCATATAGTGCAAGTGTAGATTCAGATTTTATTGATGGAGTAGTTGAAGAAAAGTACAAAGAATTTTGTATTTGTAATAAAGATGGTGTAGTTATAAATGCTAATGCCTTTTTAGAAAAAGAAGCTATTCTAACTAGAATAATAAGGAAGGCACTTATGGATGTATCTGGAGCTTTTAATAATTTTGAGATGAAGCATATTTATGATGTTATAAATCTTCAAAAAGGCAAGACTGGTAGAAGATTAGATTTAACTAATAAAATTATTGCTATTAATGAATATTACAATATACATATAGCTAAGGATGAATTTATAAAGAAACAAAATCAAGATGAATTATTTAAATTAAATGTGGAAAATCTAATTAAGTCTGAAAAAATTTCCATAGATTTTAATTCTGATAGTTTATCGTTTGAGATAGTTGATAATGATGGGAAAATAGATTTTTCTAAAGATACTAATGTGAAATATTTTAGTTTTGATGGAGTTGAAACTATAAATATAAGAACTAGGGTAAATGGAGATAAAATGATTCCTTTTGGATTTAAGGGAGAAAAGAAATTAAAAGATATTTTCATTAATTCTAAAATTCCTAAAGAACAGAGAGATAAGGTTTCAATTATAGAATTTGATAGTGATATTGCCTGGGCTGTTGGAGTTAGAACTAGTGAACTATTTAAAATAAGCAAAAAAAATAATAAACTTTTAAAGATAAGTTGTGTTAGGAAGGAATAATATTATGGTTAACATTAAAAATGATATTAAAGAGGTTTTATATTCAGAAGAGCAAATACAAACAAAGGTAAAAGAAATAGCTGCGAAGATAAGTGAAGACTATCAAGGTAAAGAACTTTTAGTAGTAGGAATTTTAAAAGGATCAGTTGTTTTTACATCTGATTTAATTAAATATATTACTATCCCTTGTGAAATAGACTTTATGGCAGTTTCAAGTTATGGAAAGTCTACAAAGAGTTCAGGTATTGTTAGAATTTTAAAAGATTTAGATACTAATGTTGAAGGCAAACACATATTAATAGTTGAAGATATAGTTGATACAGGAAAAACTCTTAGTTATTTAGTAGATTATTTAAAGGCTAGAAAAGTAGCAGGTATAGAAATAGTTGCTTTATTAAATAAAGAAGCTAGAAGAGAAGCAAATGTAGAAGTTAAGTATAGTGGATTTGATGTTCCAGATGAATTTATAGTTGGATATGGAATTGATTATGCTGAAAATTATAGAAATTTACCATTCATCGGAAGTTTGAAAAGGGAAATTTATGAAAAATAATTATAAATAGAATTTATGTGAAGAGAGGGGGTCCCTAGATGAAAAATATGTCTAAGACACTGATAACTTGGTTATTAGTTATAGGTATAATTGTTTTTGGATCATATATGATACTTGATTCAAGTAGTACTAGGAATACTATAGACTTTACGAAGTTTAAAACTATGTGGGCTGATAATCAAATCACTAATATAGTTGTTAGTGGAAATGAGATACAGGGTAAAACAAAAGATAATAAAACTTTTGAAGTTTATGTGCCACAAGATCAATTAAATGCATTACAAGAGCAATATAAGAGTGAGAATGTAAATATTAAATATATAGCACCTAATAATGACTCTCAGTGGTTCCAAATAGTAATGACTGGATTAATAATGGTTGTAGGAGTTGTGATATTCTTTGTTTTCATTCAACAGTCACAAGGTGGCGGAGCTAATAAGGGAGCAATGAATTTTGGGCAAAGTAAAGCTAAAATGGCTAATCCTGATACCCAGAAAGTAAACTTTAAAGATGTTGCCGGGGCAAAAGAAGAAAAAGAAGAGTTAGAAGAAATAGTTGATTTCTTAAAAGATCCTAAACGCTATATTGATATGGGAGCAAGAATACCTAAAGGGGTTCTTTTAGTAGGTCCTCCAGGAACAGGTAAAACTTTACTTGCTAAAGCTGTTGCAGGAGAAGCAGGAGTACCATTCTTCTCAATTTCAGGTTCAGATTTCGTTGAGATGTTTGTTGGGGTTGGGGCTTCAAGAGTAAGAAGCTTATTTGAGCAAGCAAAGAAGAATTCTCCATGTATAATCTTTATAGATGAAATTGATGCTGTTGGTAGAAAAAGAGGAGCAGGACTTGGTGGTGGTCATGATGAAAGAGAGCAAACATTAAATCAACTTCTTGTTGAAATGGATGGTTTCGGAGCAAATGAAGGAATCATTATGATTGCAGCTACAAATAGACCTGATATTCTTGATCCAGCACTTTTAAGACCAGGTAGATTTGATAGACAAATAGTAGTTGCTGCACCTGATGTAGAAGGTAGAAAAGAAATCTTAAATGTTCATATAAGAAATAAGGTTTTAGATAAATCAATAGATTTAAATGTTCTCGCGAAGAGAACACCAGGTTTTACAGGAGCTGATATAGAAAATCTAACTAATGAAGCGGCACTTCTTGCAGTTAGAAAAAATAAGCAAAAGATTGATATGGATGATATGGAAGAAGCTATTACTAGAGTTATAGCTGGACCAGAGAAAAAGAGTAAGGTTATAAGTGAGCATGATAAAAAGCTTACAGCTTATCATGAAGCAGGTCACGCTATTGTTATGAGATCACTTCCAAATGCAGATCCAGTTCATGAAATCAGTATTATTCCTAGAGGAATGGCTGGTGGATATACTATGCATCTTCCAAATGAAGATAGAAATTATACATCAAAATCTAAGTTAAAATCTGAAATGGCAGGTTTACTTGGAGGAAGAATGGCTGAAAAACTTATACTTAATGACATAAGTACAGGAGCTAAGAATGATATTGATAGAGTAAGTTCTATAGCTAGAGCTATGGTAATGCAATATGGTATGAGCGATAAGGTTGGAACTATTTCATTTGGTGATGAAGGTGGAGAAGTATTCCTTGGCAGAGAATTTGGTAAGTCAAGAAATATAAGTGAAGAAACTAGTGCACTTCTTGATAAAGAAGTTAAAGCTTTAGTTGATGAAGCTTATGAAACTGCTGAAAGACTTCTAAAAGAAAATATTTCAAAACTTCATGCTGTTGCAGGGGTATTAATGGAAAAAGAAAAAATTGATGCAGACGAATTCGAAAGAATTTATGTTGAATCTTAAAATAAAAAAGAGCTATCTATAAAAGATAGTTCTTTTTTTTATATCCTAGATGTATAAAAACGAAATATGTTCCTTTATTTTAAAATAATATTCGTAAAACATATTTTATTTATTACGATTTATATGTATAATGATATTGAATGATATTATAAGTGAAATAATTTTAACTTATATAAAAGGGGTGTGTGAAATTTGAATACTGATATAGAAATTGCACAAAGTGCTAAGATGGAACCTATTGTTAATATAGGTAAGAAAATTGGTCTTACAGAAGATGATATAGAATTATACGGAAAATATAAATGTAAGATAAATTTAGATGTTTTTGATAAGTATAAAGATAATAAAGATGGGAAACTTATTTTAGTTACAGCTATAAACCCAACACCTGCAGGTGAAGGTAAATCAACTGTTACAGTTGGATTAGGGCAGGCTCTTAATAAAATAGGAAAGAATTCAATTATTGCACTTAGAGAGCCATCTCTAGGACCAGTCTTTGGTATAAAAGGTGGAGCAGCAGGTGGTGGATATTCACAAGTTGTTCCTATGGAAGATATAAATCTTCATTTTACAGGAGATATGCATGCTATAACTGCGGCAAATAATCTTCTTTGTGCAGCAATAGATAATCATATTCATCAAGGGAATGCTTTAAATATTGATTCAAGAAGAATTGTATTTAAAAGAGTTATGGATATGAATGATAGAGCTCTAAGACAAATAGTTGTTGGTATGGGTGGTAAAATTAATGGATTCCTTAGAGAAGATGGATTTATGATTACTGTTGCATCAGAAATTATGGCTATACTTTGTATGGCAACAGGAATTTCAGATTTAAAAGAAAGAATGGGTAATATATTAGTTGCTTATAATTTAGATGGTGAACCTGTATTTGCTAAGGACTTAGAAGTTTCAGGAGCTATGGCTCTTCTTATGAAGGATGCTATAAAACCAAATCTTGTTCAAACTCTTGAGAATACACCAGCAATAATTCATGGAGGACCATTTGCTAATATTGCTCATGGCTGTAATTCAATAGTTGCTACTAAGATGGCTTTAAAACTTTCTGATTATGCAGTAACTGAAGCTGGATTTGGAGCAGACCTTGGTGCAGAGAAGTTCCTTGATATTAAATGTGTTTATGGTGATTTAAAGCCAGATTGTGTTGTTTTAGTTGCAACAATAAGAGCATTAAAACATCATGGTGGTGTTAAGAAAGATGAATTATCAGTAGAAAATGTTGATGCAGTAAAAGTTGGGATAGAAAACTTAGAAAAGCAAATAGAAAATATTCAAGCCTTTGGAGTTCCAGTAGTTGTTGCTATTAATAAATTTATAACTGATTCAAGAGCAGAAGTTGAATTTGTTAAGAGCTTCTGTGAAGCTAAAGGGGTTATGGTTTCAGAAGCAGATGTTTGGGAAAAAGGTGGAGATGGTGGAGTAGACCTTGCTAATAAGGTTATAGAAACTATTGAAAATAAACCTTCTAACTTTGCACCTATATATGATACTAATGAAAGTATAAAAGATAAGATACTTAAAATTGCTAAGACTATTTATGGAGCAGATGGAGTTAATTATGAACCAGCAGCTTTAAAACAAATAGCTGAAATAGAAAAGTACAATATGGATAAAGTTCCAGTATGTATGGCAAAGACTCAATCATCTTTATCAGATAATCCAATGCTTTTAGGAAGACCAAAAGGATTTAATATAACAGTTAGAGAAGTTAGAGTTTCAAATGGAGCTGGATTTGTAGTTGTTCAAACAGGAAATATAATGACTATGCCAGGGCTTCCAAAGGTTCCAGCAGCTAATAGAATGGATATTAGTGAATCTGGAGAAATTACAGGATTATTCTAATTTTAAAATTAAGAAGTTAAAAAGAAGCTACTTTGTTTATAGTAGCTTCTTTTTATGTTTTTAAATAAAGTAAAAAATAGGAAAAATTCCTTATAATAGTGAGTATCTGCTTGACAAATAGCTATTTGTTGATAAAATTATATTGTATATTTATATATTTAAATGTATTTTATAGGCAGCCAAATAAGGCTGCTTTTAATTATATTAAGGTGGTGTACAAATGATTTTATTAATCGATGCTGGTAATACAAATATTGTATTAGGACTTAGTAAGAATGATGACTATATAGCTAGTTGGAGAATATCTACTGATGCTAATAAAACTTCAGATGAATATTCAATACAAATCATGCAATTATTTAGTCAAAGTAATTTAAATCCAGAAGAAGTAGAAGGAATAATAATATCATCAGTTGTCCCTAATATTATGCATTCTATAGAAAACATGGTTATAAAATGTTTCAAAAAAGAACCTATAGTAATAGGACCTGGGATTAAGACAGGAATTAATATAAGATATGATAATCCAAGAGAAGTTGGAGCAGATAGAATAGTAAATGCTGTGGCAGCTTATGAAAAGAATAAGAGAGCATTGATAGTAATAGATTTTGGTACAGCAACAACTTATTGTGCTATAACTGAAAGAGGAGATTATCTTGGTGGTAATATATGCCCTGGAATTAAGATTTCATCAGAAGCTTTATATGAAAGAGCAGCCAAGCTTCCAAGAGTAGAACTTGAAAAACCAAATACTTTAATTTGCAAAAATACAGTTACAAGTATGCAAGCTGGTATTATTTATGGTTACATAGGTCAGGTTGAATATATAGTAAGAAGAATGAAAAAAGAAATGATGAATTTAGGGGAAGCAGAACCATATGTTATTGCAACAGGAGGGCTTGCTAAATTAATATCTGATGGAACAGATGTTATAGATAATATAGAACCTAGATTAACATTAGAAGGCTTAAAGATTCTTTATGATAAGAATAAGGAGTAATACATTATGAAGATAGGAAATGTACAGCCAGATGGTAATGTATTCTTAGCACCAATGGCAGGAGTTACTGACATAGCATTTAGAGGTCTTTGTAAAGAAATGGGCTGTGGAATGGTATATACTGAAATGGTTAGTTCAAAAGCATTATATCATGGTAATGAAAAAACTGAGGAACTAATGAGAATAGTTGAAGAAGAACAACCAGTAGCTTGCCAAATGTTTGGGAGTGATCCTGAAATAATGGCTTATGCTGCTGAGAAATACTTCAATCCAAGAGAAGATATTTGCATTATAGATATAAATATGGGTTGTCCAGCACCTAAGGTTGTTAAGAATGATGATGGATCATCACTTCTTACTAATCCTAAATTAGCTTTTGAAATTGTAAGTGCTGTTAAAAAGGTTGCAACAAAACCAGTAACAGTTAAAATAAGAAAAGGCTATTATAATGATCAAATAGTAGCAGTAGAATTTGCAAAGATGCTTGAAGAAGCTGGAGCTGATGCAGTAGCTATTCATGGAAGAACTAGACAGCAAATGTACACTGGAAAAGCTGATTGGGATATTATAAGACAAGTTAAAGAAGCAGTTTCTATACCAGTTATAGGTAATGGAGATGTATTTACTGCTGATGATGCTTTAGAGCTTAAGAAAATCTCAAATTGTGATGCCATAATGGTGGCTAGAGGGAGTATAGGAAACCCTTGGATATTTAAGCAGATAGAACAAAAATTAAAAGGTGAAGAAGTTATTCTTCCAACTTCTGAAGAAAAAATTGCTATGTGTATTAGACATCATGAACTTGCAATGAAATATAATGGACCTGAAAGAGCTGTTAGAGAAATGAGAAGACATACAGGAGCTTATTTAAAGGGAATTAAGAATTCAGCTGAAATGAGAAATAAGCTTAATACAATAAATGATCCACAAGCAGTTTTAGAAGCTTTAAATAACTATAAGGAATTTGTTATAAAAGAAGGATTATAGGAATAATATTTATTAGACATATTTGTTATATGTTAATATAAATTTATATTTTTTTATTTGGGAATATAAATAGAATAAAACGGATATATTAAACTGAAAAAACGTTTACTTATTGACAGGTTAGCATATTCCCTTTATAATTATTTGAAAATTAGGGAGATATAAATTCCAATTATGCTAAAAAAATAGATACAAATATGTATTAATATTTTTAAATATGATATTATAAAAGTAATATTTCAAAGGGGAGAAAAATATGAGCGAAAAAAAACATATAATGACTTATGAAGGTCTTAAGAAATTAGAAGATGAATTAGAATTTTTAAAAACAGTTAAAAGAAAAGAAATAACAGAAAAAATAAAAGTAGCTTTAGGATATGGAGATTTAAGTGAAAACTCAGAATATGATGAAGCTAAAAATGAGCAAGCTTTTAACGAAGGTAGAATACTTCAACTTGAAACTATGTTAAAGAATGCTGAAGTTGTTGATGAAAGTGAAATCTCAACAGATAAAGTTTCAGTTGGATGTATAGTAAAAGTTATGGACTATGATTTCGACGAAGAAGTCGAATATACAATAGTAGGTTCAGCGGAAGCTGATCCAATGAATAATAAGATTTCAAATGAGTCACCAGTTGGGGAAGCTCTTTTAAATAAAAAAGTTGGAGATGTAGTGGAAGCTAACATTCCTGGTGGAGTGGCTAAGTTTGAAATTTTAGAAATCAGAAGATAATTACGGAGGTATGCTAAATGTCAAATGAGGATATGAATATTAATCAAATAGAAGCTGACTTAAGTGAACAAGATGCTTTAAGAAGAGAAAAGTTAGCTCAATTACAAGCAGAAGGAAAGGATCCTTTTGATGTATATAAAGTTGAAAGAACTCACACAACAGGACAAATTATTGATAACTTTGAAGAGTTAGATGGAAAAGAAGTTACTGTTGCAGGTAGAATTATGTCAAAGAGAGGTCAAGGAAAAGTTATTTTCTCAGACATTCATGACAGAGATGGAAAAATTCAATTATTTATCAAACTTGATTTAGTTGGAGAAGAAACTCTTAAAGCATATAAGACATACGATAGAGGAGATATAGTAGCAGTTACAGGAACAGTTGCTAAAACTCAAAGAGGAGAAATTTCAATTAAACCAACTGAAATTACTTTAGTATGTAAATCACTTAAGACTTTACCAGAAAAGTGGAATGGACTTAAAGATCCAGACTTAAGATATAGACAAAGAGAAGTTGATATAATAACAAACCCAGAAGTTAAGGAAACTTTCTTAAAGAGAGCACAAATTATTAAGGAAATCAGAAATTATCTTGATACTAGAGGATTTATAGAAGTTGAAACACCAATCCTTTCACCAATTGCTGGTGGAGCAGCTGCTAGACCATTCATAACTCATCACAATACTTTAGATATAGATATGTATCTAAGAATTGCTACAGAATTATATTTAAAGAGATGTATAGTTGCTGGATTCGAAAAAGTTTATGATATGGGTAAAAACTTCAGAAATGAAGGAATGTCAGTAAGACATAACCCAGAATTTACAATGATAGAATTATATGAAGCTTATGCTGACTATAATGACATGATGGAAATCATGGAAAACTTAATAGCATATGTTTGTGAAAAAGTTAATGGAACAACTAAGGTTACTTACCAAGGAACAGAAATTGACTTTAAACCACCATGGAGAAGAATTACAATGGTTGATGCTGTTAAAGAACATGCAGGAATTGACTTTAATACAATAGCAACAGATGCTGAAGCTCAAGCTATTGCTAAAGAAAAAGAATTAGAATTCCCTAAAGACTTAAAGCATGTAACAAAGGGAGAAGTTTTAAATGCATTATATGAAGAATATGCAGAAGAAAAAATGATTCAACCTACATTTGTTACAGATTACCCAGTAGAAATTTCACCTCTTACAAAGAAGAAGAGAGGAAACGAAATGTTTACTGAAAGATTTGAAGGATTTGTATTTGGTAGAGAAGTATGTAATGCTTACTCAGAATTAAATGATCCAATAGTTCAAAGAGAAAGATTTGAACAACAAGCTAAGGAAAGAGAACTTGGGGATGATGAAGCTTACATGATAGATGAAGAATTCATGAGTGCTTTAGAAACAGGAATGCCTCCAACAGGAGGACTTGGATTCGGAGTTGATAGAATGGTTATGTTCTTAACAGATTCAGCTTCAATCAGAGATGTTTTACTATTCCCAACAATGAAGCCAAATCATAAATAATTTTTAGATAATTAGGAAGCTGTCTTTTTAGATAGCTTCTTTTTTATAAATATTAATAGATAGTATACGTCTTATATTTAGAGCTAAAAATAGTTTTACATAATAAAATAAAAAAATATAAAAAAATTTGAAAAAACACTTGCAATTTTTTTAGACTTTGCTATAATAATATTGTAATCAATGTTCCGGAATAGCTCAATGGTGGAGCAATCGGCTGTTAACCGAGAGGTTGTGGGTTCGAGTCCCACTTCTGGAGCCATTTTTTATTTGGTAGCATCAACGTGGTTGTTGGTGTTTTTTTGTTTTTTGTAAGACAAATTTGGTGTTAATAAAATATTAAAACTGTGGATAACTTTTTATAAAGTTATCCACAGTTTTTTTATAAAGAATTTATCCACAGCTTATCAGATAAATAAATTATCCACAAAATAAAGAATATTGTAACTACTTAGATACAAAGATATTTTATTTTAGAGTGATAATATATATAATAAAATGATTAATTAGTGCTTTAGCCCAAATTTAAATATTTTTTATAAATAGAAATGGAGGCTTATATTATGGCAAGTTTAAAAGCAATAACTTTAAAATCATCAAGTGTAGCTGCAGGACATGAGATGACAGTATACCCTGTTCTTATTACAGATGGAGAAAGTGCAGTATTAGTAGATTCATCTTATCCAGGACATTTTGAAATTCTTAAAAATGAAATAGAAAAACATATAGATATAAATAAATTAAACGCTTTAGTAATAACTCACCATGATTTCGATCATATAGGTACAGCTAAGGAATTTAAGAATCTATTAGGAGATAATCTTAAAATTTATGCAACAGATGTTGAAGCTGAATATATTTCAGGAGCTAAGATGCCTTTAAAACTTCAAAAATTAGGAGCTAATAAAGAAAACTTAGATGAGGGAACTTTAGGGTTCTATAACATGCTTAGTGAAAACTTCCCAAAACTTTATATTAATGTAGATGAAACTTTCAAGGCTGGAGATGTTTTACCATTATTTGATGGAATTCAAACAATAGATACACCAGGGCATACATTAGGACATATTTGTCTTTACATAAAAGAAGATAAGTCATTAATAACAGGTGATACATTAGCAATTGAAGATGGAAAATTATCAAGAATCAATGACTTCTATAACTATGATGTAGAACAAGCTAAGGAATCAATAAAGAAATTAGCAGACTTTGATATTGAATTAGTTCGTTGCTACCATGGTGGAGATTTTGTTGGAAAGTTAAACATGGAAGAATTAACAAAATAATATGATATAGTGAAATAAATTTTGCTATTATTATGTTTTAAAAACAAGATGTACAATTTATTAAACTGTTAGTTTACTTAAATTGTGCATCTATTAATATTATTCTTTTAAAGATAAATTAATTTATATTAATTTTATTAGTATTTATGCTTATTATAAATATATTGACATATGTAACATTTCTGATAAAATTATTATATAATGTTAAAAACTTAATAAGTGCGTTGATAAAGAGGAGTACTATTAAAACTTATTTTAGAGAGGTAATGGAAGCTGAAAATTACCATAAGATTAATAGGAAGGGAGCTTTTGAGTACAATGATTTAAAGTTGAGCTTTTGCTAAGAAGGGTGGAACCGCGGAAAATATTTTCGTCCCTTTATTATGTATAGGCTTTTTTTTATTTCATAAAATAAATTTTAGATATTTTTAATTACTCTTAGGAGTAAAATAAATTTTGTATAAATTAAGTTGGAGGAATTTATTATGGCAGTTGAAAAAACAATGGAAAAGCTAGTTTCTCTATGTAAGAATAGAGGATTTATCTTCCCAGGATCAGAAATATACGGAGGTCTTGCAAACTCATGGGATTACGGTCCACTTGGAGTAGAATTCAAGAATAATGTTAAAAAAGCATGGTGGAAAAAGTTTGTTCAAGAATATAAAGATAATGTAGGTCTTGATGCAGCAATCCTTATGAATACAGGAGTATGGAGAGCTTCAGGTCACGTTGGAGGATTCTCAGATCCACTTATGGACTGTAAAGAATGTAAAGCTAGATTTAGAGCTGATAAATTAGTTGAAGATTATATGACAGAACAAGGTGTTGAAGTTGCTTCAGCTGATGGGTGGTCAAATGAACAATTAATGGATTATATCAAGGAGAATAATATTGTTTGTCCTAAGTGTGGAAAATTAAATTACACAGATATAAGACAATTTAACTTAATGTTTAAGACACACCAAGGTATAACAGAAGAAAGTGCTAATGAAGTTTACTTAAGACCAGAAACAGCACAAGGTATTTTTGTTAACTTTAAAAATGCTCAAAGAACATCAAGAAAGAAAGTTCCATTTGGAGTAGCTCAAATCGGTAAATCATTCAGAAATGAAATAACACCAGGAAACTTCACATTCAGAACAAGAGAATTCGAACAAATGGAATTAGAATTCTTCTGTAAACCAGGAACAGATTTAGAATGGTTCAAATTCTGGAAAGATTATTGCTGGAACTTCTTATTAAACTTAGGAATGAATAAAGAAAACTTAAGAATGAGAGATCATGGAGAAGAAGAACTTAGCTTCTATTCAAATGCAACATCAGATATCGAATATTTATTCCCATTTGGTTGGGGAGAACTTTGGGGAATAGCTGATAGAACAGACTATGACTTAAATAAGCATGCAGAACATTCAGGTCAAGATATGACATACTTAGATCCTTCAACAAATGAAAAGTATGTACCATATGTTATTGAACCATCATTAGGAGCAGACAGAGTTACTCTTGCTTTCTTAGCTGAAGCTTATGATGAAGAAGAAATAGGTACAGAAGATAAGTCAGATGTAAGAACAGTATTACACTTACACCCAGCTTTAGCTCCATTTAAGGCAGCAGTTCTTCCATTATCAAAGAAACTTTCAGAAAAAGCTGATGAAGTATATGCAGATTTAGCTAAGAAGTTCAATATTGATTATGATGAAACAGGAAGTATCGGAAAGAGATATAGAAGACAAGATGAAATAGGAACACCATTCTGTATAACAGTAGATTTTGATACATTAGAAGATAACTGTGTAACAATAAGAAACAGAGATACAATGGAACAAGAAAGAATTCAAATTTCAGAAGTTGAAGCATATATCGCTAAGAGCTTAGAATTTTAATATTTTTATATAATCTATTTAAGAGGAAAAATCAAAAAAAGATTTTTCCTCTTTTTTTATATAAATTTAAAAGTAAACTTAAGTATAAATGTTAATAAAATGTAAAAAATAAATATAATAGGAAAATTGCTTATTAATTGATTGAATTTTTAGAAGCATCAGCATATAATAATCATATAGATATTATCAAAGTGATAATATCTATATAGTAATAACTGGAGGTGAATGAGTTGAAAGTATCAGAAGCGGACTTAATTAAAAATAAGGATGGAATCACAGAAGAAGAATTTCTGAAGAGATATAAGAGTGAGAAGTATGAAAAACTTTCACTTACTGTTGATATGGTACTTTTTACTTTGGGAGAAAAACAAAAAGACACCTTAAATAGAAAAAATAAAGAAAAGGAACTACAGATTTTATTAATAAAGAGAAAAGATCATCCATTTATAAATAAGTGGGCTATTCCTGGAGGATTCATAAAAATAGATGAAAGTCTTAATGATGGTGTATATAGAAAATTAAAAGAAGAAACTAATATAGAAAATGTTTATTTTGAACAACTATATACATTTGGCGATGTAAATAGGGATCCAAGAATGAGGATAATATCAACATCATATATGGCTCTTGTGAATAATAAAGATTTAAAATCTAAAATGAATGAAGATGCAGAAGATATTGCTTGGTTTTCTGTTAAAAAAGAAAGCCTTGGAAGCAAAAAAATATCCTGTAGCGAGATTCATTATAATTATAGACTTTCTCTTTTTAATAAAGAAAGAAATATAGAGATAAAATATGATTTAATAGAAAAAACAAAAATTAAAGCGTTTGATAGAGAAGTTATATATGAGTACAAGAAATGTGATTATAAAGAAGATTTAGCATTTGATCATTTAAAAATAATTGATTATGCACTTGAAAGAATGAAAAATAAAGTTCAATATACAGCAATAGCTTTTAGTTTATTGCCTGAATTATTTACTTTAACAGAACTTCAACAAGTATATGAGATTTTACTTGGTAGGGAACTTATAAAATCTAATTTTAGAAGATGGGTGAGTAAAATAGTTGAAGAAACTGATAAAACTAAAAAAGAAGGGGCTCATAGACCTTCAAGATTATTTAAATTAAGAAAAGAAGCAATTATGGAAGGTATTTTAAATATATAGAATTTAATGAGGGGGAGAGTATGGAGAAGTTTTTAGCTTATATGAAAGAAGATTTAAACAAAATTGAGAGTGTTTCATTTGAAGAATTAGGGATAAATAAGGAGAATACAGCTCTGATAGTTGTTGATATGGTCAAGGGATTTTATAATGAAGGTCCTTTAGCAAATCCAGATGTTAAAAATGTTATAGAACCAATGCTTAAATTAAATGAGAAGATGAAAGACTATAAAAAGGTATTTTTTATAGATAGTCATAATGAGAATTCAGTAGAATTTGAGTCTTATCCAAGGCATTGCGTTGAAGGAACAATTGAAGAAGAATTAATAGATGAATTTTTAAAAAGTGAAGCTATGACAAATGAAAATACTATTTTTATCAAGAAAAATAGTGTAAATGGATTTAATGCTAATGGATTTGAGAAGATAAGGGACAATAAAAATATAGAGAACTTTATAGTTGTTGGAGTTTGCACAGATATTTGCGTTAAGAATTTTGCATTATCTTTAAAAACTTATTTTAATGAGAAAAACTTGGAGAAGAGAATTATAGTACCAGCAAATATGGTAGAAACTTATGATGCTGATTTTCATAGTAGAGATTTTTGGAATCTAACATCTTTATTTGAAATGAAGTCTAATGGAGTACAAATAGTTAAGGATATAAATTAAAAAAAGTTTAGGAATCTAGACTTTAGGAGGTTAATGTTTTGAAAAATTTTGACGTAAGAGAAAATAGAAATTTAGGAATGCTAATGGATTTTTATGAGCTAACAATGAGTAATGCTTATCTAAATGAAGGAATAGGAGATAAAATAGTATATTTCGATATGTTTTTCAGAAAGGTTCCAGAACAAGGTGGATTTGCTATAATGGCTGGGCTTGAACAACTTATTCAATATATAAAAGAATTAAGTTTTAATAAGAGCGATATAGAATATTTAAGGGGCTTAAATTTATTTACTGAAGAATTTTTAGCATATCTTTCAGATTTTAAATTTACAGGGTCTATATATGCTATTCCTGAAGGAACACCAATTTTCCCAGGTGAACCATTAATAACAGTTAAAGCGCCTGTAATAGAAGCACAACTTATAGAAACTATGTTACTTTTAACAGTAAATCATCAATCTCTTATAGCTACAAAAGCCAATAGAATTGTAAGAGCAGGAGAAGGCAGACAAGTTCTTGAGTTTGGTGCAAGAAGAGCTCAAGGATATGATGGAGCAATTTATGGAGCTAGAGCAGCTTATATTGGTGGAGTAGATGGAACAGCTACTACAATTGCAGGAAAAGATTTTGGAATTCCTGTTTCAGGAACTATGGCTCATAGTTGGGTTCAACTTTTTGATGAGGAGTATGAAGCATTTAAAACTTATGCTAAAAATTATCCAGATTCTTGTGTTTTACTTGTAGATACCTATTCAGTATTAAAAAGTGGGATACCAAATGCTATAAAGATTTCAAAAGAAATTTTAGAACCCATGGGTAAAAGACTTAAAGGTGTAAGACTTGATAGTGGAGATATAGCATATCTTTCAAGAAAAGCAAGAAAGATGTTAGATGAAGCTGGACTTGAAGATTGTAAGATAATTGCTTCAAATTCATTAGATGAATATACAATAATGAGCCTTTTATTACAAGTAGCAAAAATTGATTCATTTGGAGTAGGTGAAAGATTAATAACTTCAAAAGCTGAATCTGTATTTGGGGGAGTTTATAAACTTGCTGCTGTTGAAGAAAATAATGAAATAATACCAAGAATTAAACTTTCAGAAAATACTGAGAAAGTTTCAAATCCAGGATTTAAGAAGGTATATAGATTATTTGATAGAGAAACAGATAAAGCAATTGCAGATGTTATTACTGTAGCTGATGAAATTATTGATGAAACAAAACCATATAAAATATTTGATTCAGTTCATACTTGGAAGAAGAAAACTGTTACTAATTTTTATGCAAAAGAATTACAAGTTCCTATATTTGAAAATGGTGAGTTAGTTTATGAAATTCCTGATTTAAAAGATATAAGAAGTTATTGTATGGAAGAAGTTAATAAACTTTGGGATGAAGTTAGAAGATTTGAAAATCCTCATAAATATTATGTAGACTTATCGAAGAAACTATGGGTGATGAAAGATACACTCATAGAAAGGTTAAAAGGTGATGAATAAAGATATTATAGCTATTTATGGTGGGAGTTTTAATCCTCCTACCATAGCACATGAAAATATTGCTAGAGATATATTAAGCTTAAGTGATATTAATAAACTTATCTATTTGCCTGTTGGAGATGCTTATAAGAAAAAAAATCTTATAGAAAGTAATTATAGATATGAAATGTTAAAAATAATTTCTAATAAATTAGTTTTAGAGAATTTTAATATTGAAATAAGTACCTTAGAAATGGATACAGACAGAAGATTATATACAATAGAAAGTCTTAGGATATTAAAAGAAAAATATAAAAAGGATTTAGCTTTTGTGATGGGAACAGATAATATAAAACAATTTAATAGCTGGTCTAATCCCAAAAGTTTACTTGAAGAATTCTATTTTATAGTTATAGAAAGAGAAGAGGATGATGTTTCTAAGTTAATAAAAGAAAATCATCTTCTAAATAAATATCAAGATAAATTCTTAATATTAAAAGATACTTCTTATAAGAGTGTTAGTTCTACCTACATTCGAGAAAATATAGGAAATATAGAATTAGTACAATCTTATATAGATAAAGAGGTTTTAAGTTATATAAAGAAAAATAATCTTTATGGAGGTATGGTGAAATGAAGAAAAACTTTTTAATTACAAATGAAAATGCACATGTATATGCAGAAAAAATATCAGCTTTTATTAGGGAAAGAGTAGAAGAGACTAAAGCAAATGGCGTAATACTTGGAATGAGTGGTGGAATAGATTGCTCACTTGTAGCAGCTTTATGCAAAAAAGCAGGAGTTAATTTATTACTTGTTATGATGCCTTATGGTGATAGTATGAATAGAACTAAAGATAGAGATCATTCACTTGAATTAATAGAAAAGTTTGATATTGATTATACAGAAGTTGATATAACATCAACAGTTGATGCTTTAGAAAAAAGCTTAAATATAGCTAGTGTAACAAATAAGGGAGAAAAGATAGAATTAGGATCACTTGCTCTTAGTAATATAAGACCTAGAGTTAGAATGACTACTTTATATGCATTAGGTCAAAGTATGGGATATCTTGTTGGAGGTACAGGAAATCTATCAGAAAGAACAGTTGGATATTCAACTAAATGGGGAGATGGAGGACATGATTTTAATCCAATAGGAAATTTAACAAAAACAGAGGTAAGAATTTTATCAAGATATTTAGGAGTTCCAGATAGTATAATTGATAAAGCTCCATCAGCAGGACTTTGGGAAGGTCAAACTGATGAAGAGGAAATGGGAATTAAGTATAGTGAAATAGATGATTATATTTTAACAGGTGGAAAAAATATATCAGAAGAATTATTTAAAAAGATAGAAATTAAAGAAAAGAGAAATATGCATAAAAGAGAAATGCCTCCAATATGGAATGAATAAGAAGAAGTAGAGAATTATTTATTTAATTCTCTACTTTTTACATTAAGGATTAAAACTAAAAATATATTTTTATATAGATAAATAACTTGTGTTAGTACATATAAGTTTATAGAATAAGTTCTTTGTGAGTGTTATAATTATAGTAAAAATGGACAGTATTAGTAGATGTAAACTGTTTTAAAAACATATAGTATGTTTTGGAGGATATTTAAGATGAAAAAGGATTTTAATGAGTTTAAAGAATTTATAAAAAATAAAAAAGTAGCTGTTGTAGGAATAGGGGTTAGTAATATTCCGTTAATTAATTTTCTTGTTGAATTAGAAGCAAAAGTTACTGCTTTTGATATGAAAAATGAAAGTGAACTTGGAGAAGTAGCAAAAGAATTTAAGGATAAAGGTGTAAAACTTGAACTTGGAGAAGGTTACTTAGATAGACTAACAGGATTTGAGGTTGTATTTAAAACACCTTCAATGAGAATAGACTGTGAAGCTTTAGTTAGAGCAAAAGAAGAGGGTGCTTATATAACTTCAGAAATAGAGGAGTTTGTTAGATATACTAAGGGAAAGATATTTGCTATAACAGGTAGTGATGGAAAAACAACTACAACAACAATAACATCAGAACTTTTAAAAGCAGAAGGATATACAACATGGGTTGGAGGAAATATAGGAACTCCATTATTTGCTGAAATAGAAAAAATTAAAGATGAAGATAAAGTAGTTCTAGAATTATCAAGTTTTCAACTTATGACAATGGATTGTCCTGTTGATATAGCTATTGTTACTAATGTAACTCCAAATCATTTAGATATGCATAAAGATATGGAAGAGTATGTTGAAGCTAAAAAGAATGTATTTAAGTATCAAGATGAAAATGGTATTTTAATAATAAATGATGAAAACTATATAACTAAAACTTTAGATAAAGAAGCTAAGGGTAAAGTATATAGATTTAGTTCAGTTAAAACAGAAGGTGAAGATGCTTACTATAAAGATGGATCACTATATTTAGATGGAAAAGAAGTATGTAAAAAAGAAAATATAATAATAAAGGGAATGCATAATGTTGAAAATTATTTAGCAGCATTTCTTGCAGTTAAAGATGATGTTAAGATAGAAACTATGAAGAAGGTAGCTGAAACTTTTAGTGGTGTAGAACATAGATGTGAATTTGTAAGAGAACTTGATGGTGTTTTTTACTATAATGATTCAATTGCATCAAGTCCAACAAGAACAGTAGCAGGACTTAAGGCATTTGAAAAACCAGTAATACTACTTGCTGGTGGATATGATAAAAAGATTCCTTTTGAGCCTTTAGCTAATGAAGGGTATGAAAAGATAAAAGCATTAGTGTTATTTGGTTTAACTAAATATAAAATACAAGACGCATTTAAAAAGTTAGAAGAAGAAAGAAATATAAGTATACCTACTTATATAGTAGATAGCTTAGAAGAAGCTGTTAATAAAGCAAGAGAAATTTCAGAAGAGGGAGATAAGGTAACTTTATCACCAGCTTGTGCAAGTTTTGATATGTTTAAAAACTTCATGATAAGAGGAAATAAGTTTAAAGAGTTAGTAAATAACTTAAACTAATAAATATATATACCGTTAAAAAGATATTTTTCAAAATATTTTTAATAAAAAAGGATTATTCAAGAGTGGATAATCCTTTTTTATAGTTATAGATATATACTTTTAATGTTTATTAAAGAAAACTTATCCTAGAGTATCTATATATAAAAATATTAGAAAATAATAAAAAAGTAAAGAAAAATGAAAATAAATCCTAAAACTGTATAAGTATAAAGTGGGATATAAATTAAAGGGGTGATAAGATATATCTTGTCGTTAAGACAACACCAAAAACAAAACAAAAAAGTTTTAAAAAAAGTGTTGACAAGAAAAAAACTTAATGATAACATATAGAAGTCGCTTAGATGCGAATAAAAAGGTCTTTGAAAATTAAACAGAAGAAATTAAGT
>Cebus_capucinus_imitator_PRJNA485217_SSR013__coassemble_323_pt1 | contig 22707 bp, 19 predicted proteins | sample Cebus_capucinus_imitator_PRJNA485217_SSR013__metabat2_low_PE_007 | metagenome-assembled genome bin Cebus_capucinus_imitator_PRJNA485217_SSR013 | reverse complement strand
AAACTTGCTAAGTTCTTAAAGGATAAAAATATAAAGACACTTGGAACAACTTCAGATCAAATAGATCTTGCTGAAGATAGAGAACAATTTGATGAGCTTTTAGAAGAGCTTGGAATTGCAAGACCAAAAGGAAAAGGTATTTGGTCAGTTGAAGAGGGAGTAAAAGAAGCAGAAAAATTAGGATATCCAATTCTAGTTAGACCATCATTTGTTCTTGGTGGACAAGGAATGGAGATAACTCATGATGAAAAAGAATTAAGATTCTATTTAAGTAATGCTTTTGAAAAAGATAGTAAAAATCCAATACTTATAGATAAGTACTTAATGGGAACTGAAATAGAAGTAGATGCAATATCAGATGGTGAAGATGTTTTAATACCTGGAATAATGGAACATTTAGAAAGAGCTGGAGTTCACTCAGGAGACAGTATAACAATGTATCCAAGTCAAAATATAACAGATAAGATTAAGGCTGATGTATTAGATTACACAAAGAAACTTGCTCTTAGAATTGGAATAAAGGGTATGATAAATATTCAGTTTATTGAATTTGAAGGTAACCTATATGTTATAGAAGTAAATCCAAGAGCATCAAGAACTGTTCCTTATATTTCAAAGGTAAGTGGAGTTCCAATAGTAGATTTAGCTACAAAGATAATGCTTGGAGCAAAGCTTAAAGATTTAGGATATGGAGTTGGAGTTTATGCAGAACCTGATTTAGTATCAGTTAAAGTTCCTGTATTCTCAACTCAAAAGCTACCAAATGTTGAAGTAAGTCTTGGACCAGAAATGAGATCAACAGGAGAAGTTTTAGGAGTAGGTAAAAATATCTATGAAGCATTACACAAAGGATTTGTAGCAGCTGGAATGTATACTGGAGATAAAGGTAAAAAGATTCTTGCAACAATCAACAATCATGATAAGAAAGAATTTATACAAATTGCTAAAGGACTTTCAAGTTTAGGTTACGAGTTTGTAGCAACAGAGGGAACAGCAATTTCATTAAAAGAAGCTGGAATAGAAGCAGAAATAGTTAGAAAAATTACTGAAGAAAAACCAAATATTTTAGATGTAGTTGTAAATGGAGAAATTAACTTAGTTGTTAATACACCAACTAAAGGAAATGATTCAAAGAGAGATGGATTCCATATTAGAAGAGCAGCTATCGAAAGAAATATAGGTGTAATGACAGCTTTAGATACTTTAAAGGCATTAGTTGACTTACAACAACAAGGAGTACACAAAGAAGATTTAGAAATCTATGATGTAGTGCATAAGTGAGACTCCAAATTTTAATTTGGTAAGTCGAACTTAAGTGAAAGTTCAAATCTTAATTTGAGTACTTGAACTTACTCATTTGAATGAATATGAAAATGAGTTGTATTGAAAGATATGAGAAGAAGTTATATTAGGGATAAAAAATTGAGTAGGCTATTTAAGTAAAAGGTATTGAGTAATTGAAGATATAGAATAATTAATTTAATAAAAATAAAAACAAAAGTAACTCTTTTTGATACTATTGAAAGGAGTTACTTTTGAATAAAATAAAAAAATGCATAATATACATTAAAAGTAGTATTTATACAGTAAAAACTTGTAATTATTAGTTTTAAAGAGTATAATTATAAATATTGTTATATATATAACAATAAGCAATAAATAAAGAGGGGCTGAGCGTGGCTATAAATTTAAAGGGAAAGAGCTTTTTAAGTCTTTTGGATTTTGAACCTCAGGAAATTAGATATCTTTTAGACCTAGCTCATGATTTAAAAAGGAAAAAAAGAGCTGGTATTAAGGGGAATTTATTAGAGGGAAAAAACATAGTTATTTTATTTGAGAAAACATCTACTAGAACAAGATGTGCTTTTGAAGTTGGGGCAATGGATGAAGGTGCAGGAGTAACTTTTTTAACAAACTCTCAAATGGGTAAAAAAGAGAGTATAGAAGATACTGCAAAAGTTTTAGGAAGAATGTATGATGGAATTGAGTTTAGAGGATTTAAAAAGGAAACTGTAGATACTCTAGCTAAATATTCAGGAATTCCAGTATGGAATGGATTAACAGATGTTGATCATCCAACACAGATACTTGCTGATTTTATGACTATTGAAGAAAAGTTAGTAAAACTGCTTAATAAGGTTAAAGTAGTATTTGTAGGAGATATAAGAAATAATATGAGTTATGCTTTAATGTATGGAGCTGCCAAAATGGGAATGCACTTTATAGCATTAGGACCAAAAGAGTTAAAAGTTGATATCAATGTTTTAAAAAGAGTAGATGAGATTTCAAAAGAAACAGGGGCTGTTATAGAGGTAACTGATAAGATTACAGATGTAAAGGGTGCAGATGTTATCTATACTGATATATGGTGCTCAATGGGTGAAGAGGATAAAATGCTTGAAAGAGTAAATCTTCTAAAAGATTATAAAGTAACTAAAGATTTAATGAAACTTACTGAAAATGAAGATTGCTTATTTATGCATTGCTTACCAGCTTTTCATGATTTTAATACAGAAGTAGCTAGAAAAGCTAAAGAAGAACTTGGAGTCGATATAAGAGAAGTTGATGATGAAGTTTTTAGAAGTAAGAATTCAGTAGTTTTTGATGAGGCAGAAAATAGGATGCATACTATAAAAGCAGTTATGGTTGCAACTATAGGATAGAAAAAGGAGTTATGTTTTGAGTTTAAAACATAACTCCTTTTTTCATTTTTATAAAATTATATTAAAAGATAATAATAATATCTACTATAAATTGGTAAATGATGGTAAAATAAAAATAGTTTAAATATTATTATATGAGTTGAGGTAGATATTTATGAATGTTAGAAGTAGAGAAAGATTTAATGGATTTTGGGTAAGTTTATTTTCATTGATGGTTGGTTATTTACTATATTTTTTTATAGGGGAAACTGTAAGTAATAAAATAGTGCCAAATAGCAGATTTGAAAGTTTAATAGCTTTATTTTTTATGACTTCTTGTATGGTCTTAATATATATATCACTTAGCTTTCTTTTAGAAAGAAAGTTACCAAAATTCTTTATATATGTTTTATGGGCTCATTATTTTATTTTATTTTTTATAATTAATTTTGCTATAAACAAAGGGGTGAGTGGATTTAGATTAAATCCTTTTAATAAATTATCATTTTCAGGATTAGAGTATGTTTTTATATTAATTAAAAATATAGCGTTATTTCTCCCAATTGGTTACCTTTTAAGAAAAGAAAATGTATTAAAGAGCTTTGCATTTGTGGTATTATTAGTTTTAACCATAGAGTTATCGCAATATGCTTTAAAGTCAGGCTATTTTGATGTAAATGATATTATATTTAGTATTATAGGTGTTTATGTAGGCTATTTTTCATTTAGAAAACCTAAGAAAAGGAGAGAAAAGAGAGAGTAAATGAAGTATAAAGAGTTAATAATAAACTTTTTTATAAAGCTTATTTTATTAGGTATATCAGTAGTATTAGGAGCTGTATTTTATAAGGTTATAATAAGAAGATGTATCGAGAGTTTTATATTGATAAATCTTAATGGTATGAAAGGATTTATAATATATAATTTCTTTAAACTTACTACGGTAATGCTTATCTATCTAGTATTTCTAATGATTTTTAGAAGAAAAATAGGAGCAGTATTGAAATTTTTTATATTTGGTCTATATGCAGGAACGATGTTTCTTTTATTATTTGCTAGACCAAAAGTTCAAAGAGGAATTATATTAAATCCTTTAAACTTTATGCATGGATTAGATCATGTAAGAAATCAATTATATTTAGTAGGAAATGTGATATTCTTTATTCCTATAGGATATTTACTTAGAAAGTATAAAATATGGGAAGCTGGACTTTTTGCATTATCTATAGAATTTAATATTGAACTATTCCAAAATGTATTTAAGCGAGGAGTATTTGATGTTAGTGATATAGTAGTAAATATGGTTGGTATCATGATTGGATATATTGTTAGTAGGATTGTAATGGGATTTGTAAAAAGATATTCTAGTGAAAAATAAGCAAAAAAATATTTGCTATTATTGGACAAGTTATATATAATACTATATATAGTATTTAGAAAGAAATTAAAAACAATATATTGTGTTTTTAATTAAAATGAAGAATAGGGAGAGTTTAACATGAAAGTATATTTAGCATCACCTTTTTTCAATGATGTAGAAATCGAAAGAATGGAAAACGTAAAGAAGATATTAAGAGAAGAAAAGGGATTTGAAGTTTTTGCACCATTTGAAAACCAAAATAAACATTTAGAATTTGGTTCAAAAGAATGGAGAGACGCTACATTTGCAGGAGATATAAATGGAATTGATACAGCTGACATCGTAGTTGCAATAATATCAAATGGAAACTATTCAGACAGTGGAACAGCTTGGGAATGTGGTTATGCATATGCAACAAAGAAACCAGTTATAATTGTTAACTTATCAGATAAGGCAGTTAACTTAATGATAAGTGATAGTTTAACAGCTTATCTTTCATCATTAGATGAATTAAGAGCTTATGACTTTGAAAAGATGCCAAGAAAAACATACGATAACTACGTATGGTAATATACATAGAAAATAAGTTATCTCTTATGAGATAGCTTATTTTATTTTTAAATATAAAATATAGATAATCGTCCTAATAATGAGAAAAATAAAGATATAACTCGAAAAGTGTTTGTAGAAAAATGGTATAAAATAAGAGTTTATGTTGACAGGGGAACATTTGTTTGGTATCTTGTATATAGAACGAATGTTCTCATATGTGATTTGAATTTTTAAGAATAAAAGTTTGATTTACATAATATATATTGATTATAAGGTTAATAGGAGGTTTTTATATGAGAACAAATGTATTATTAAAAATTAGTTATAGAGTTGATGAAGAAATGAAAAAGTATAGGGAGCAAAATGGGGATAGTTACTTAAAACTTGATTCATCAAAATATCTTCTTTGGGGTGGTACATATAGAAAAAGATGTGGATCTTTAATTGTTGAAGCCAATACATATGAAGATGCAAAAAGACTAGCTTTTAATAATCCTTTCATGGGTAGTAAATATTACTCATGTGAAATACTTGATAGAAATAGTATTTCTAAAAAATCATAGAAAATATCTTATACAATATATCAATATAATTAAATAGTAAGTTATCAATTTTAAAATAAAGTGTTAGTAAAAAACGACTATCTCTGAGTTATTGAGATAGTCGTTTGAATTTAGGCTTTGTATTCAATAGATGATATTACTAAAGATAATTCTTTAGCTAAATCTATAGTTATATTATTTAATTTTTCATCAGGATTTTGAATAGTTCTGATTTTAGGTCTTAGTGGATATACAGAGTTTGTATTTTCTACTACAGCCAAACTAGAATTACTAAGCTTAACAATAGACCCAGGTGGGTAAGGAACTACCACTCTAGAAAAAACTTTTACAATTTCAATATCAAACATTGAATTTACTTTAGATAGTATAAATTCAAAAGCATCATTTGGGCACATAGCTCTTTTATATGGTCTATCAGATGTTAAAGCATCATAGACATCGGCTATTGCTACTATCTTAGCTAGAATATTTATATCATCATCCTTTGTGTTAGATGGGTATCCTGTACCATCTACTCTTTCATGATGCTGAAGTATAACCATCTTAGAACTAGTCTTTAAGCCTGGATTATCTTTTATATAATCATAGCCTTTCTTAGGATGAGTTTTTATAATCTCAAATTCTTCATCAGTTAATTTACCTGGTTTTTGAATAATCTTTTTACCAACAAATACTTTACCTATATCATGTAGGAGTGCTCCTATACAAAGGTCCACAAGTTTATTTTTAGGAAGACCTAGTCCAACTCCTATAACTACTGATAAGGTGGCAACATTAACAGAATGTTGATAAGTATAGTTATCCATATTTTTAATATCAACAAGACTTACAGATATATCTTTATTATTTATAATACTTTGGCAAATTTCTTCGGATAAATTTTTTAAGGTATCAATATATGCCTCTTTTTCTTTTAAGATACTTAGTCTTTTTTTAGGATCTAAATCAAAAATATTTGAAGAAGCAAGTTTTATACCATCAGAATAATTAAATATATCTTTTACAAGTCTAATAGATTTTTGTCTAAGCTCTGGAGAAATTACATCATTAATCTCCTTATCACTATACTCATCTATTATATAAAGTGAATAAATTTTAAGCTCTTTTACTTTTTTTAATAATGATTCTGTAAGATGAACACCTTGTTTAAGGAGAGCACGACCATCATTATCATAAATTGTTCTAGCAAGCACGCTGTTTATTTTTATACTTTCTATTGGAACAAGTCTCATCTAAAGCACCTCATGAAATTATTTTTAGCTAAATATCTAGTAGGTTCCTTCTATAATTTCTATAAGATTTTCTAAGTAATTTCATATCTTTTTGAAGTTGTACCTGTAAGTCAGAAACTAATTGTAAATCATTATTTTCTATAGCGAGTCTTATTTGTGTAAATAAGCTTTTACTTCCATAACTATCCTTCATAATTTTTAATCTTAAATTATTTATAGCTTCCCAGTTAGATATGTCTAAATCTAAAGCTCTCTCTGAAGAGTGGAGTTTACTAAATCCTCTTATTGATTCTGCATGTCTTGGTATAATTCTATATGCAATTTCAGTTGTCCATCTTTTTAATAGAGAAGCCTTAAAACTATTAATTAGTTTATCGTCTAATATTCCATATGACTTTAGAACTTTAGTTTTTTCTATATCCTCATCTAAAATTTTTACTACTTCATATACAGTTGCAGGTGCTTTACCAAAGTAAATATCTCTTTGCTCAGGGGTAAAGAATTCATAAATATCCTCTTCACTTCTATAAGCTCTTTCTTTTTCTAAATAAATAGCATCATCACCAGGAGCTTTTGAAATTTCCTTTAGAAGAATATCTTTACTCATATTATTATTTACTACAAATTCTATACCATCTAGCATAGCTAAATAACTAACTGCTATACATAAATATGTGTTTGTAAATGGATTTGGGGATCTAAGCTCAAATCTAGTTGCCATTGGGCTTTCAGGGTCTCTTATAAGTCCAATAAGAATTGTTCTATTTCTTGATGGATTAGATGGTGATTGACCAAGTGAAGTAACTATACATATAGGAGCTTCAAATCCAGGACTAAGTCTTTTAAGTGCATCTGTTGTTGAAGAAATAAATGGATTTAATACTTCATAGTTTTTAAGAATTCCCATTAATGCAGCATATCCTATTTTACTAAGATAATGATTTTTATCTTTAGTATTAAATAAGTTTATAAATTTTCCAGCTTTAGTTTTAATACAAATACCAAGGTGAGTATGTTCTCCACAACCTGCAACATCATCAATAGGTTTTGCAAGGAAAGTGGCTTCAAGACCATGAGATCTAAATGTTTCTTTAACTAATGTTCTAATAAAGAGTTCATTATCTGCAGCTTGTAATGCAGTTGAAAACTTCCAATCTATTTCTAATTGTTCCATAATGTGATCAAATTGACCATCATTAGTTAGAGTAGCTTTAACTCCACCAACTTCTTTATGTCCCATTTCAGGTTCAAATCCATATAAGTCCATTAAAAGTAGAGATTCTTCTAAAGCAGTTCTTACAGAACCTTTAGTTCTTGTCCAATATTGTTCTTGAAGTACTTCTGAAGTAGTTAATTCTTCTATATGTGCTCTATCATTAGGAGTTTTAACCCAAAATTCAAGTTCTGTAGCAGAGGTTAATGAAACACTATCTATTTCATCAAAACTTATATCATAATCTTCTAAAAGATCTGGATTATTTTTTAATAATTCTAAAGTTTTATCTTCTAAAAGTTTTATTGAGTCCTTTAAAATATGTCTAGAATCAACAGGTTTATTATTATGCATAAGGAAACAAGGTATTCTTACGGTTCCAACTGGTTTTTGACTTATAGGATTTATGAAATTATAGTTATAATCTACAAACCAATTAACATTTATATCAGCTACCATATCTACTTTTGCGTCATTTAAAGTTGCTATTCCAGGTAAAACAACAGATGAACCATCAGTTTGTATTGCAGTTCCATAAAGGAAGTCATCTATTGACTCTAGAAATAGTTTAATAGGTATTTTCTCATCAGTATCATTTCCTGCTAAGTCTACACCAACTAATGAGACAAATTTTATTTCAGGGGAATTTTTAAATATTTTTCTTAAATCATTTTCATTATGATTTTCTTTGGGGATAGTATATATTAAATCAGTTCTCATAAATTTTAAGATAGTGCTATAATATAATAAAAGTTAATTTAATAAATATATTAATATATCGTTATAACAAAATAAGATATAAAATAGCAGTATCTATCTTCACATCCTTTCTATATTTAATAAACGAATAATATGGAAATATAAGTAATTAAGGTTCGTGTTGTGTAAATTTTACCACTGATTTAAAGCACAGTCAATTTATTAAATTTCATATTTTTAGTATATTATATTAGGATGAATTATATCTTATTTAAACGAAAGTATTATGAGGAGAATTAATATGAAGGAAGAAAACATGAATTCAAATAGTCCTATAGGTTTCTTTGATTCAGGAGTAGGTGGACTTAGTGTATTAAGAGCAGCATTAGAAGTTATGCCTAATGAAAATTACATATATTACGGAGATTCAAAAAATGCGCCGTATGGAGTAAAAACAGCTGATGAAATTAGAGCATTATCATATGATGTTGTTAATTTTCTTTTAGAAAAAGGTGTAAAAGGAATAGTGGTAGCATGTAATACTGCTACATCAGTTATAGTTGCAGAACTTAGAAAGAAATATGAAGGTTTTCCTATAGTAGGGATAGAGCCAGCTTTAAAACCAGCTGTTCAATCGCAAAAAGAAGGTAAGATAGTTGTAATGGCAACTAATAGAACTTTATCTGAAGGTAAATTTAATAAGCTTGTAGATAGATTAGCTAAAGAGAGAGAAGAGGATATAATTCCATTACCTTGCCCAGGACTAGTAGAATTTATTGAAAAAGGAGAACTTGAAGGAGAAAATATAGAAAACTTCTTAAGAGAGAAGTTTGAAGTATATAAAGATGAAAAAATAGCGACTATAGTGCTTGGTTGCACACACTATCCTTTTGTAAGAGAAACAATTGCAAAAATAGTAGGAAAGGATATTGATATTATAGATGGTAGTCTTGGAACATCAAAAGAAATGAGAAGAAGACTTGATGAGATAGAGCTTTTAAATAAAAGTGATAAACCAGGAAAAATTAAAATTTATAATTCATTAGATGACCCTAAAATAATAGATTTAAGCTATAGTCTTTTAGAAAAGTAAAAATAATAAGGAATATGTAAGCTAAGCTTAGAGTAAAAATATATAGTTAAAAATTTATATATTTTTACTTTAGCTTAGTTTTTTTATTCACTAAAAAAGTAAAAAAATTAATAGTATAAAAAAATTTTTAAAAAAGTTTGTGAAATTATTGACATATTTAAATCTTATTGCTATTATAATAGTATAAATAGAATTTTCTGAAAATTATAAAAATAATAAGCAAAATAAATAATCATTGGTAAGGGGATAATGATATGATAATAAAGGTAAAAGAGTTTTTAGGTACTAAATTTAATAATGAAGATGCTATAATTCTTAGACAGTTTATAACTAATAATTTAGATGAAGATATAGAATTAGACTTTGAAGGTGTTGAAAGAGTAACAACAACATTTCTATGCTGTCTTTTCAATGATTTAATATATAGAAATGGTAGAGACAATATAATTAAGAAAATTGGTGTTAAAAATTTATCAAATTATAGAGATTATTCAAGAGTAGTTAGAGGAACTACTTTTCAGCAATAGGTATGTAAGTAGCTAAAATAAAGGGGCTAAATATAAATAAATTTATAGTTTTAAACTGTGATGTCTACATTAGGACATCACTTTTTTATTTATTGAATAAAGTAATATATATGTTATTGTATAATGTTTCAATGATAAGTAAAATAATATATAATAGGTTTAATGAGGATATTAATTTTATTTAATAAAAATTAATATATTTGAAAGGAGAATTTATTATGAACCCAATAATTACAATAAAAATGAACACAGGTGACGTAATTAAAGCAGAGTTATATCCAGAAGTAGCTCCAAATACAGTTGCTAACTTTGTTAGCTTAATCAAAAAAGGATTTTATGACGGAAAGATATTCCACAGAGTAATTCCAGGATTCATGATTCAAGGAGGATGTCCAGAAGGAACAGGAATGGGTGGTCCAGGATATTCAATCATGGGAGAATTTAAATCAAACGGATTTGATAATAACTTAAAGCATACAAAAGGTGTTTTATCAATGGCTAGAGCTATGTCAAGAAACTCAGGTGGAAGCCAATTCTTTATTATGGTAGCAGATGCTCCACACTTAGATGGAGATTATGCAGCATTCGGTAAAGTTATTGAAGGAATAGAAGTTGCTGACAAGATAGTTTCAGCTCAAACAGATAGAATGGATAGGCCATACGAAGATCAAGTTATGGAAAAAGTAACAGTAGAAAATGCTGATGATATTCCAGAAGTAAAAACAATATAAGATTAAAGAATAAGTTTAATATATAAAAGAAGGGAGAGAGAAAGATGGAAGCTAAAAAGTGCATATTAGTTTACGGATTAGATAATGAGGAAATTACAAATCTTGAAAAACTTCGTTTTAAAGTTTTACAAGTTACTCCTGAAATGACTAAGATGAAAATCAAAGATATTATTGCTGAGAAAGAAGAAAAAGTTGCTTCAGAAACAAAGATTGAAGGAGAAAAGATTCTTGTTTTCAATAATATACCTGATATTCAATTAAGAACAATAGTTGAACTTACTAAGAAAATAATCAAGAAGAAGCCTATTCTTGCAACAGTTACTGTAACATCAAATGAATGGGAATTTGATTATTTAGTTGAACATCTTATGGAAGAACGTGAATGGTTCAAGACAAATAGAGGAAGTGCTATGCATGAACAAGAATAGAGTTGGAGAAAAAATTAAAGAAGTTAGACTTTCTCAAGGTTTAACTCAAAAAGCTCTTGGAAAAAAGCTAGGTGTTAATGATAAATTTATTAACGATGTTGAACTTGGAAGAAAGATAATTAATGAAGCTTTAATAAGCAAGATTTCTAAAGTTTTAAAAGTAGATTTAAACGATGTAAGTATGCTTGCTACTGATACAGAACTTGAAAAAGAAAAATCAGAAATTAGAAAACAAGAAGAAGTTAAGTATCAAAAGCCAAAAACAGAAGTTAATGAAATGTGGAGTCAAGCTTTTGGTTCAAACTTAAAGAATGTGCCTATATATAATTATGGTCTAAATAAAGCTTTAGGTCATAGACAACTTCCTATGAGTTCAAGTAAAATTGATGGTCACGCATCAGATAAAGTATTTTATATACAAATAGAAGAAAATGATATGACTGGATTTAGAATTCAAAAAGGTGATATAGCACTTTGTTATAGCATCAAAGAAATTGAAAATAATACTATAGCTTTAGTTGAACATAAAGGAAAAAGAGTTGTAAGACAAATTAAAAAACTTGATAACTCTAAAGTTCTTTTAGTAAGTAATGGTGGAAGTATGATGACTGAAACTGCTATAATAAAAGAATTAACTCCAATAGCAACACTTTATAGAATAGAATTTAATCTATAATAAATTTTTTAAAGCTGTGCAGAAATAATAAAGATTATTTCTGCACAGCTTTTTTATTTATATATTTTTATGCTGAAGATAGAAATATTTAAGATATATCTTTCTAATTTAACTTTATATAAGATTTATGAAACTTGTGGATAACTTTTAAGAGTAAAACCTGTGGATAACTTTTTAATTTTATATCTGTGGATAACTTTTGTTTTTTAGAATTGTGAATAAGAAAAGAAAAAAGGCTACCAACTTCAAAAATTAAAAATTTGTATTTAAAAGATTTAATTTTTGTCAGTAGGTAGCTCTTATTAATTATGTATTAAAAAGAAATTTATATAAATAAATTTGATAATGACTTAATTAATTTAACACAAGGGACAGAATATTTCAATAACTAAATCAACTTACTTGAATACTTTATATATAGTAGAGTAATAAGTTTTAAATTGGGGTGATTAACATAGAAACTAGTAGTTATTATTATAGGGATTTCATAAGTGGAGTACCTCAAGAAACTATAGATAATGTTATAAAGTTTATTTATGAGCATCAGGGGAGTAATGATTATATAGAAATTGTAGTTTTATTTGGGAATAATGCAGCTTTAGTTGCAGAGTCTGCTAAAGAAATAGGTGCAAAATTTGAAGACCTTGGAATGGGCTATGGAATTATAGGTATAAAGGGAAGTGACTTTAGAAAGTTATCACAATTAAAAGGTGTTCAATATGCAGAGTTTCCTAAAATATTTACAACCACAGATATACAAAGTAATACTGCAAGTTGTATTCCAAGAGTTTGGGAGCAATACAATCTTAGTGGAAAAGGAGTTTTAATTGGATTTATTGATACTGGAATAGATTATACTCATCCTTCTTTTCTTGATTCTACTGGTAAAACAAGAATTGAATATATATATGATATTTATACAGCAACATCATATAATAAAGCGCAAATAGATCAAGCTCTTGCTTCACCTGATCCACAATCAATAGTTCCAGAAGAAGACCTTATAGGACATGGAACAGCAGTAGCATCTGTTGCTGCCGGAGGTGGTAATCTTGGAAGGAATAATTATGGTGTTGCTTATGAAGCTTCAATAGCTATGGTTAAAGTTACAGGTAAAGGTACTTTTACATCTATTTTAAGTACACAAATTATGAGGGGACTTAAATTTCTTATTGATAAAAGTAATGAATCAAATATGCCTCTTGTTGTAAATATAAGTCTTAGTTCTAATGATGGGGCTCATAATGGAAGTAGTCTTATAGAAAAATATATTCAAGAATTTTCTCAGATTCAAAGAGTAGCTATTGTTATTGCAGCAGGAAATGAAGGTGAAGCAGGACATCACTATAGTTCTAATTTAGAACTTAGTAATGAAATTTTTTTCAATATAGCAGGTGGCGAAACAAATATGGTTTTACAATTATATAAGCCACCACTATCTGAGATAACTATAGAAGTTGTTGCACCTTCAGGACAAACAACTGGAAGAGTGTCAATTAATGAAGGTGCAAAAAGACTAAATCTTGGTGCTCAAAGATGTGTTATTTATAACAGTGGTCCTAAACCTTTTGATGCTGCTGGTGAAATAAGTATTAATATAATTCCAAATGGAAATACCATTGATCCGGGAGAATGGCAGGTAAATATAAAAAGAATTAATCAATATGATGGTATTTTTGATATATGGTTACCTATTGCTGAGGCTTTAAGCCCTGATACAAAATTTTTGCAACCAGATCCTTTTAATACATTAGGAATTCCAGCAACTGTTGATGGGGTTATTTCTGTTGGAAGTTATGATTTTACTGCAAATAATTATTCTGCTTTTTCAGGTAGAGGAATACACCGAGTAGGAAGTATTAGAAAACCAGATTTGTTAGCTCCAGGTCAAAATATTATGGCAGCTAATGTAGGAGGTGGTTTTGCTCCGGAGACAGGAACTTCAGTTGCAGCACCCCAAGTAGCTGGTATGTGTGCACTTATTTTACAATGGGGAATTGTAAAAAATAATGATGCTTTTGTTTTTGGAGAAAGATTAAAATATTATTTAATTAAAGGAGCTAAAAGAACTAGAATGGATGTAGTTTATCCTACAAGAGAATCAGGGTATGGATTTATGTGTGGTGCAGATAGTATGAGTCTTTTAAGTAATGATACAAGTACTGGTGGTTTGTTATTAACTTCTGGGCAGGATGAAGAAGAGGAAAAATTAGTTTTTGCACCAAGTGGAGATAATAATGAATTAATTGATATGAAAGATAAAAGAGCTACTCCTATACCAGGAAATATAACTAATCAAGATTTAAGTAATGTGAATATGTCTGTAAATTCTGATCCCATTTTAAATCCTAGTGGAAATCCAGATGTAAATCAAAGTTTAAATATAAGTCCAAATCAAGGAAGTATTAATTCTCCAGCTGGTGTAGTAACTAATGGAAATGCTATAAATCAAGTCACAGGTGTTACTCAAAATATAAATCAAATAACACAATCTACTGGAGTAACTGGCTTAAATGTGGTAACAGGAGCAACTGGAGTAACTAATGAAAATATTAATACAAATCAAGCCATAGGTGTTACTCAGAATTTAAATCAAATAACACAAATTACAGGAATAACTGGCCCAACTATGATAACAGGAGTTACTGGAGCAACATCTGTAACAGGAACAACTGGAGAAACTATATTTTCAGCAACCCAAGGATATGTAGATCTTAATATAGATAGTCAAACTGTTTATGGAAAAACAACTAAGCTACATTATTTAACCAATGGATTTGTTGATTTTTTAGTTCAGTATAAAGGTGATTTAATTGCAGCTGTAGAAAAAATAAATGATAAGGCTTCAGCTTTTGCGCTTGATAGAAATTATGCAATTGTTTCTGTAAGAGTTGAAGATTATAGACAGATTCTTTTATCAATTGATGAAATAGTTTATATAGATAGTGGTGGGGTTTATACTTTAGAAGCTGTAAGTCCGGCAGAAGCATCCCAAGCTAATACATTTCATTATAATCCATATTTAAATCTTACAGGTTATGGTACAATTATAGGAATTATTGATACAGGAATTGATTATTTAAATAAAGATTTTATAAAAGCTGATAATACAACTAATATAATTAGAATATGGGATCAAGGAATTAGTACTGGACCAACACCTAGCACTATATTCTTTGGAACTGAATATAAAGAACAGGATATAAATAGGGCATTAAATGAAAGTTTAAATGGAGGAGATCCATATTCAATAGTACCAAGTAGAGATATAAATGGACATGGAACTGCTATGGCAGGACTTATTGCAGGAAGAGGTAATAATGCAGAGCAAGGTATAGCTTTTGATGCATCTATAGCTATGGTTAAATTACACACAGCTAATGAGCAGTATAGAAATTATTTTGGAACTAATGGTAAAACAGAATATCAATATAGAAATACAGATATTCTTCTTGGAATAAAATATTTATCAGACCTTGCTAAACAATTAGTAAAACCAATGGTAATTTTTATACCACTTGGAACTACAATAGGAGCACATGATGGAAGTTCAGTTATAGAAAGGTATATAGATGACATTTCACAAGATAGTGGACTTATTGTAGTTACATCAACAGGCAATCAAGGTCTTGCAGAAAATCATACAGCTGGAAAAATAGATAAACAAGGTGAAACAAAGAGTATAGAACTTTATGTAGATACAAATCAAACAGATTTACTTATGAATATATATATTACAAGGCCAGATAGAATGGGACTTTCAATTGTTTCTCCAGCTGGTGAAGCAGTTGGAAATATAACTCCTAAAAAGAGAGAGGGAACTGTAGTAAATTTTGTTCTTGAAGGAACTAGTATGAATGTTATGTTTATTGAGCCAGATGAACATACAGGTGATGAAATAATAGTAGTAAGGGCAACAAATCTTAGACCAGGAATATGGAATTTTGGATTAATAGGTGAATATATAGTTAATGGTACTTATAATGCATGGCTTGTTCAAAGAGAACTTTTAGAACCAAAAACTAGATTTTTAAGTCCTACACAATATACAACCTTGACACTTCCAGCAACATCATCTTATATAATTCCTGTTGCTTATTATAATCAAAATATTAATGCTACTGTTTCACAATCAGGAAGAGGTTATACAAGAGATGGTAGAATATCACCAATTATTGCAGCGGGTGGTGTAGATGCAATTGTAACAGCTCCTAATAATAGAAAAACAATGATGACAGGAGGAAGTATTGCAGGTGCAGTTATTTCAGGATGCTGTTGTCAACTTCTTCAATGGGGAATAGTAAATAAAAATGATGTAACTATGTATGCAAGAAAAGTACAAACTTATCTTATGAGGGGAACAAATCAAAGAATTGGAGATGTATATCCAAATGAACAATGGGGATTTGGGGTTATTAATATGCAGAAATTATTTGATAATATAAAAGGTTCTGTTTTATCAAATGATAAGAGTATAGGAACTAGTCCGGTTGGTTTTAGAGAAGATGAAAGAATATATATAGATACTGAAGAAGCAGGAATTATAGCTGTAAATAATAAAAATGAATTTAATATAGGAAGTTTATATATTAGGAATCCTATTATTTAATCACTCAAATAGAGAGAAAAGCATAAGATAAAGAGAAAAATATAAAAGGAGACTAAAGCAGTGAGTGGAATAGGAAGATTAAGATGTCAATGTTTTAGTGGCAGTACAATACAGCCTGTAGGTAAGGCAAAAGTAACAGTAACTGATCCTCAAACTAAAAAAGAACAGGTTTTATATACAAATACTGTGGGAACTACAGAAGAAATAGAGCTTGAAACACCAGATATGTCAGCATCACAAAGTCCAGGTAATGTACCTTATTATTTATATGATGTAAAGATAGAAAGAGAAGGATTTAATCCATTACAAATAAATGGAGCTCAAGTTTACCCAAATAGAGTTGCTATACAAAAATGTAATTTAGAGTTTTTAGATAATACTAGAGCTACTACTGTTAATGTTATAGATATATTAGCAAATACACTAGTAGGAAACTTTCCACCTAAAATACCTGAAGATCCAATAAAACCTTTACCAAAGCCATCAGGTACTGTTGTTCTTCCAGAACCTGTAGTACCTCAATTTGTAGTAGTTCATTCTGGAACTCCTAATGATACAAGTGCTCCGAATTATACACTGCCTTATGCAGATTATATAAAAAATGTTGCATCATCAGAAATATTTTCAACATGGCCCAATTCTACTATAAGAGCAAACATATATTGTATAATTTCATTTACACTTAATAGGATATATACTGAATGGTATAGAGGTAAGGGAAAGAATTTTGATATAACAAATTCAACAGCTTATGACCAAGCCTTTGTTTATGGTAGAACTATTTATGATAATATAAGTGCTGTTGTTGATCAAATTTTCTCAACATTTGTTCAAAGACCAAATGAAAAGCAACCACTATTAACTCAATATTGCAATGGAACTACAGTTACATGTCCTGATTGGCTTAGTCAATGGGGAAGTAAATATCTTGGAGACCAAGGAAATTCACCATATGAAATTTTAACTCATTATTTTGGATATAATCTTAATTTGGTCACAGCTCCTAAGGTTCAAGGTATACCACAATCTTTTCCAGGGTATATTTTAAAGCTTGGATATAATAATATTTATGTTAGAAGACTACAAGAGTACTTAAATTCAATTTCAAATAACTATCCTTTAATTCAAAAAGTTGCAGTTGATGGTAATTTTGGACCTGCAACAGCTAATGCAGTTAAAACTTATCAACAAATATTTAACTTACCTCAAACTGGAGAAGTTGATTATGCAACTTGGTATTCAATTTCAAACACTTATGTTGCTGTAAATAAATTAGCAGAACTTACTAGATCAATGTTAACAGATAATTATGATGAAGATGAAAACGGAATATTCTGTCCACCAGTAATAAATGATTTAGTTAAGAATGTACCAATAGTAAAATATTAAAAGATAAAGGCTGCCTCTGATGAGACAGCCTTTTAATTTTATTTTTCGCCCTTCTTTAAGTAAAAAATAAAACATTGAACTATAAACACTAAACTAAGTGCACCAAAAATAGGATAAAGAGTTTTTATAAGATTTGAAAATCCTATTTGTGATATAGGTAGTGCTATAAGTAATACTAAGAAAATTCCCTTTTTAAAGTTTAAGTTAAATGATTGCTTTAATGTTTGAGCTATAGAGAATACATCTGAAACTTCTGTTGAGAACATTTCTCCAAGAATTATTGCCATTAACATTACTTGAATTGGTTTGCCAAATCTATCAGCTACATAAAGTAAAGGAATTTCATATTCATATATTTTAGGTTGATTAACAATAAGCATAAGATTTATGAATACACATAATATAGTTAAAATTATAGCTCCAAGGGCAATTCCTTTAAACATTGTTTTTCTATTTCCGTATTTAGTACTTATGGGAACTATTACTCCACAACAGCAAAGAACATTATATCCAGCATAGAGAATAGTTGAAATAACCCAACCATTAGCTTTATGTGATTCAAGGGCAAATAATTTTATAGGATTTAGAGTATCACCTGAAAAGAAGATATAAAGAATAGTAATAGTTCCTATTACAAAAATAAGAGTTGGAACTATTACAGAATTTATTTCTACTAAACCATTTGTTCCTCTAAGTAAAGTAAGTGCAGCAATTGTAAGCATTATTAATGTTCCAACAATCTTAGGAATTCCAAAAAACTGATTTATAAGGGCTCCACTTCCTGCAAGAATTATCGATGCACTAGAAATTAAGTAAAGTGTTGTTACTACTCCTGTAATTTTTCCAAAGAAGTTAGGACTAACAAGTGAAATTACCTCACTATAAGATTTTAGATTATTTTCTATACTTATTTTTGATATGATCGAACATAAAAGTATGTAAAATAGACCTGTAAATATTATTCCAAAGATACTTCTAACACCATATACAGTAAAAAAATTAGCTATTTCTTTACCAGAAGCAAGTCCTGCCCCAACTATTGTCCCAATAAATATAGCTGCTATTTGAAAAACTTGTTTCCAATCTTTCAAAAAAATCCCCCCTAAATTTAATATTCCATATGATAAATATACAAAGATGAGATTATGTTTATTCATAAAAGTAGTAAATAGTTTTTTAAAATCTTGGAAAACTAAAATATAAAAGCAAGTTATAGGGAGATAATAGATGTGAAAAAGATAGTAGTAATTTTATTAAGTTTCTTAATGTTATTTTTAGTTTCCTGTGATAAAAAAGATAAAGAGGACCATGTAGCACAAAATTTTAATTTTGATAGTGAAAAAGCAATGGAACTTGGGAGAGAAGCAATGGATGCTATTGCTCATAATAATTTAAAAGAATTAGAGGGAATTAGTGATTCAGAGGTTGTGGATGCAATTAAAGTACAAGATAAGAGTACTTATAATATAACTGCTTATCAATTGCTTGATGCTGTTCAAAGAGGGAAAAAAGAGATGTATAAGTTTAATGTTGCTAAAGCAGTTAAATCCGAACCGAAGGCGATATTAGAGGAGTATTACATAAGAGTAGATAAAAAAGAAGATGATAAATACCAAATTGGTAAGATATCAGGTTCAGATAGTATATTTGCAGAAGCTCAAGGGCAACAAGTAAGAATTAGATTTAAAGATAAGGTGAATATGGATACTTTGATTAAACTTTCAGAAATACCAAGTGAGGCTTATATTAAGAGTGTATCAAGTGATATAAGAAGAGTTCCGGTTCCTAAAAAAAGCTTTAAAGCAATAGGACTTTCATTTGAACAAAAGTTTGCTATGATAGCAACTGTTGAAGATAATAGATCTTATGTTGCAGTATTAGAGTTTAATCAGCTTCCTCCATCAGGTGGTTCATCAGATAAAGGAGGAGATAGTTCAAAGGCAGCAGGTCAAGATATGAGTATATCTTCAGGGCTCCAGCAAGTTCTTGAAAAAAGTATAGCAACTAAAATAACAACATTAGATATTTTTAAGGATATTGATATTGATTATTTAATCTTTTCTAATGATGGCAAATATAATATTATTAGCTACAAAAACGAATATGGTGTAAGTAGATTTAAATTATATAAGAATGCTGGAGATAAGGTGAAATTAAATTTTGATGATTTATTTGATCCAGAGAAATATGAGATAACTTATTTAAGTTGTCAGTATGAGAAACTTAAGTTTAATGTTAAAGCAGCTGAGGGCAAAGAAGGTATAAGAAAAGAAGTTATAGGAACATATTCCTTAGATTTAGAGGATATGAAAGTACAAAAAATATAGTATAATAAGTAAGGGGATGGCTCAAGAGAGACATTCCCTTGATTTTCATATAGAATTTTTAATTTTTATATAAATACATTAAAAGAGGAAAAGGTGAGATAAAAAGATGAACGAAGATAAAAAATGGGGAGATAAAAGGTATAATAGCTTAAACTATTTCCTAAGAAATAAATTTGGAGAAAAAGTTTTTAAGATAAGTTTAGATGGTGGATTTACTTGTCCAAATAGAGATGGAAAGGTTGCAAAGGGAGGATGTACTTTTTGTAGTTCAAGAGGGTCAGGAGACTTTGCAGGTTCAAGAATTCAACCAATTAGCGAACAGTTTGAAAATATTAAAATTATGATGAATAAGAAGTGGAAGAGTGATAAGTATATTGCATACTTCCAAGCATATACTAATACTTATGCGCCAGTAGAAGAGTTAAGACAAAAATATGAAGAGGCAATAAATAAAGAAGGTGTTGTGGCTTTAGCACTTGGAACAAGACCAGATTGTATTGATGATGAAGTTTTAGACCTTTTAGAAGAAATTAATAAAAAGCTTTATGTTTGGGTAGAGATCGGACTTCAAACTATTCATAATGAAACAGCTAGAGCTTTTAATAGAGGTTATGATTTAGAAGTATTTGATAAAGCAATTGAAGGCTTAAAATCAAGAGGTATAGATACTGTTGTTCATGCTATTTTTGGACTTCCAGGTGAAACTAGAGAACAAATGCTTGAAACAGTAGATTATATAGCTAAAACAGGAGTTAGAGGAGTTAAGTTCCATCTTCTTCATTTAATGAAGAATACAAGAATGGTTAAAGATTATGAAGAGGGTAGACTTAAGTTCTTAACTCAAGATGAATATGTTAGCCTAGTTTGTGAAGCTATTTCAAGAGTGCCAGAAGATATGGTAGTTCATAGATTAACAGGTGATGCTCCAAGAGATATGCTTATAGGACCTATGTGGAGTCTTAAAAAATGGGAGATTCTAAATGCTATAGATAAAACTTTAGAAGACAATAATCTTTATCAAGGTAAAAACTTTAAAGCTTAATTAGAAATTAAGAAATGGGGAAGAGTTATGAAAATAGATGTTGTGATATCTGCTGATCATATTAAAGAAAGTGATTTAAGTAGTAAAGCTATAGTTGTAATTGATATGTTAAGAGCAACTTCAGTTATGGTAACTGCTATTGGAAATGGTGCTAAGAGAGTTATACCAACATTAACTATAGAAGAAGCTTTTGATATAAAAAATAAATTAAAAGAAGATGTTGTTCTTGGTGGAGAAAGACAAGCAAAGAAAATTGAAGGCTTTGATTTTTCTAATTCACCACTAGAATTTACAAAAGATAAAGTTGAAGGAAAGACAGTTGTTATGAGCACAACAAATGGAACAAGAGCTTTAACTTTATCATCAAAAGGTGAAAGAGTATTTATAGCTTCTGTATTAAATGCTAAGGCTATGGCTAAAAAGCTTATAAGTTTAGATATGGATATTATCTTAGTTAATGCAGGAACTAATGGTGCTTTTTCAACTGATGATTTTATTTGTGGTGGATATATTATTTCAGAGATTATGAAAGAGAAAAAAGTTGTTTTAACTGATATTGCAAAGGTAGCAAAAGAAATATATGAAAATAATAAAGATATTAGAAAGTATATAGAGGGTGCTACTCATTATGAAGTTTTAAAATCTTTAAATCTTGAAGCTGATATTGATTATTGTTCAACAAAGGATATGTTTGATATAGTTGTCGAGTATAAGGATGGAGAATTGAAATAAATATTTAATTAATTTATCTCTTCTAAGAATGTATAATATATAGTAATAGATAACAAAAGATTAATCTATTAGAATTTATACATAAACTTGGAGGGTTTAATATGTTTTTAACAGCGTTAAATAAAAAAGAAGCAAATGCTTTTGTAAATTTAGTATCAGAATTTGCTTTAGCAGATCATGATATTAATTTAGAGGAAAAGGCTTTAATAGAAGAAGCATGTGAAGAAATGGGACTAGCTGATGATTTATTAGAGTCTATGAGTCTTGAAGAGGCTATAGCTTTATTTAAAAATAGTTCAGCAAAGGTGAAAAAAATTGTTTATTTCGAACTTTTAAGACTTGGTCTTGTAGATGAAGATTATGATATGGATGAAGTTGAATTCTTAAATCATGTTTGTGAAGAATTAGAGATTGCTAGATCAGATAGATTTGCTTTTGCAGGATATTTTTATAAGTATTCAGATACAGATAGATTAAATACTGAAGAAGCACAAACTGATGCAAGTATTATAATAAATAATGATTAGAAAAGTTGTCCTTTTGGGGGCAACTTTTTTTATTTTAAATATTTTTATAAATTTACTTGGATTGTATAAAACTAAAGTAATGTTAAAATTAATTTAGTAGGTTTTTCATGAGGAGGGAAAGTATGAAAAGGAACGCGGCACAAAGAGAATTTAAAAAATTACAAAGTCAGTTTAAGAAGATAGAAGAAATAGTTTATAACTCAGGTACTAAGGCACTTATAGAACATGATATTGCTATTAGGAAAAAGCTACAAACATTAGATGAAATAGAGAATATAGGTTTTAAGGGTTTTAATGAAGTAAAATTAGACTATATAGGTCTTTTAGAAAATATATCATCAAGACTTTTAGATGATTATAATAGC
>Cebus_capucinus_imitator_PRJNA485217_SSR013__coassemble_319_pt1 | contig 23450 bp, 22 predicted proteins | sample Cebus_capucinus_imitator_PRJNA485217_SSR013__metabat2_low_PE_007 | metagenome-assembled genome bin Cebus_capucinus_imitator_PRJNA485217_SSR013 | reverse complement strand
AGCAAGTAATAAAGTTTCAATTGCTCTTACCAAAGCAAGGGTATTTTATTTATTAAGTAGTTATATTCAAACAGTAAATACAAAGATACAAGGAGAGTAAATAGGTAATCAATTAAGTAATAATTATAAAAATTAATTTGTAGAAAAGTACTTTGAAAATTCAAAGTGCTTTTTTATTTATTTCTACCTCAGGTTAACATTAGTTTATCTTTAAAATATATCCATTTTGAAACCATAATAATAGAAATTAAGAGTATAATTGGTAAGTATTTTATATTTTTAAATTATTAAGGAGAAAACAAATGAAAAAAGGATTTTTAATAACTGTTATAGCTGTAGCTGTTATAGGAATAGCAGTAGGTATTGGAGTTGGAGTGGCTAAAGAAGGTAGTCATAGTGTAAATAATGTAGTTAAGTCCTCAGCTAATAATGGGACAAGCAATAATTTTAATAATAATTCATCTAATAATGGAGGTTCTACAAGTTCAGGAAGTGAATCAAGTAGTAATAGAAGTGCTAGCTCAAATAGTGGAAGCTCAAGTAGTAGTTCTTCATCAAATTCTACAAGTAGTTCTTCAGAAACTAAACTTAATGTTGGCCTAAAGAATCAAGCGGCTTTAAGTGCTTTAGCACCACAATATTTACAAGAGTTTGAGAATTTAATTGCTCAGGCTAATAATATAACTAATAATAATCAACAAAGTCAAAATCAAATGGATGATGCATCATTTAAAACAGCTAGCTTATGGAATGATGAATTAAATAAATTATATGGAGATATAGAAAAAAATCTTACACCTAAAGAAGCTGAATTTCTTAAAAATCAAGAAAATGAATGGGTTAACTATAAGAATAATGCAATAAAGAAGATAGGGGATCAACCTTGGTGTTCAATGATTCCATTACTTCAAGGAAGTAGAGCAACACAAATGAATCAAGAAAGATGTTATTATTTATTCTTCTACTATTTAGATAATAATAATACTAATTTAGATTTAAGTGGATTAGTAAGTGGTAATACTGGAGATGCTTTAAGTCAATTTAACTCAATAGAAAATTATGCTAATAATGCAATTTCAAATAGTAAAACAACTGTTGATCTTGTAAATGCATATAATAATATTAATAATAAATGGATTAATGAAATAGATAATGTATATCAAAAAGATATGAATAAGTGTGGAAATAGTTCATATGAGATCAATTCTTTAAGAACTCCAGAACAAGAATGGGTTAATTTTAAATCTAATGAATTAAATATGGCTCAAAATTATTATAGTTCAAGTGATATGGGAAGCATAGCAAGTAATAAAGTTTCAATAGCACTTACAAAAGCTAAAATATTTACTTTACTTAACTTTTAATTAAGATTTTAGGAAAGTTAATTTATAAAAAAAGTACTTTAGAAATCTAAAGTACTTTTTATGTATTATTAAATTTTATAAATAAAAACATTTTACATACATATATTACCTTTTTATTTCAAATTTATACTTTTTTGAAATCTTTTCTATACTAATTTATTTTATAATTAAATAGCGTTATAATAATTTATCTTAAGGAGAGCTTAAATGAAAAAAGGATTTTTAGTTGTTATTATAGCTGCATGTATTATTAGTATTTCAATATTTGGATACTACAGATATAGGCATGATAAATATAATAACTTAAACGCTAGGATTCAGACTTTAAATATTAATTCACCAGAAGCTAATAATGATACTAATTTTAACGGATCAGGTAATACTGATGAATTAAATAATAAAAATAGTAAGAAAAATATATCTATAACTCAAGGTGATATAGATAAGGTGAATGAGAAATTAAAGGTATTCAGTTTAAAGGAGCAGGATAAATTAAGTGAGTTAGCAAAAAAATATTTAAATAGTTTTGCTATTTTAAATACAGAGCAATTTAATATTATGAATTCCAATAAGGATAATAATTATGATATAGAAGAAGGCTTAGATAAGTCATATAATTTATGGAACAATGAATTAAAGGAGCTAAGTAGTGATATACAAAAAAATCTTACTCCAACAGAACTTGATTTCTTTAATGTGCAACAAAATGAGTGGTTGAATTACTTAAATCAAGATTTAATACAAATAGGAAATGAGTATAAGGGAGAGTCAAAAACTCCTATAATCCAAGAAAATATAAAACTAACTATAACTAAAGGAAGATGTTATTATTTATTCTTTTATTATTTAATTAATAATAATCCTAATTTTGATTTAAGTAATTTAATTGAATCAAATCATATAAATAAATATGAAGAAGAAAGTTTAAATGAGTTTAATGCTACACAAAAGTATATTATTAAAATGTTTTTAGATTCTAAAGATAGTGAGGAAACTATTGTAGAAGGATATAGAAATGCTAATATTATATGGAATGATGAGCTTAATAGCTTATATAAAAATATTATTAGTAATAGTAGAAATAATAAATTGTATAATAATATTTTAGATATTCCACAGATGGAGTGGGATACTTTTAGAAATACTCAGATGAATTTAGCATCTAAATTTTTTAAAGATATAAATATGAAAAATGTTGTAGAAAATAGGGTTTCAATAGCTCTTATAAAAGCAAGATTCTTCTATTTATTAAATAACTCAAATATAAGTTAGAAAAGTCTATCCAATTGGATAGACTTTTTTTATAATTATCTTCACATTTCTTGGGAGATATTATGTTTAAAGAAATGGATGGTACTAAAAAATATATGCTAGGTCAAAATACTTTTCTAGCTTCAGAGGGAGAAATTGAATTATCTACAAAGAATAAGGGAGTAAATGGATTAATTTCAGGGGAAGGTATATTCCAAGTTGAAGCAGAAGGTAGAGGAACACTTTGTCTTGCAAGTTATGGAGCTATTTTATATAAAAAATTAGAAGTTGGAGAAAGATTTATAGTTGATACTAATCATATTATTTTAAGAGATTCGGATATGAAATATTCTGTTGAAATGATATCTACTGGAATAGGATCTTTTACTGGTGGTGAGGGATATGTTATGAAATTTACAGGTCCTGGAGAAGTATGGTATCAAATAAAGAATCCAAGTTATTTAGGACAACCTAGAACTTGATTTTAAGATAAAAAGATGTAATATATCCAAAATAAATTCAATATTGATAATTTTGTCATAAAAATAACTTTTTTTAGTAGTAAAATAAAGGGAGACTGACAAATCATAGGAAAGGGACATGATTAACTAATGAAAAGAAATATCATAAATTCAATTATTTGTGCGATAATTATTATTGTTACAATAATTTTAGCTTTTATGACATTTGATGCAACACAAAAGAAAAAAGCTAAAGCAGAGAATCTTCAACAGCAAATTTTAGCTGAGGAGAATCAGCAAAAAGATAATCTAGTTACACCTGTACAGGAGAAGAGAGAAATTCAAGAGGAACAGGCTAAAAAACTAGAGCAAGAAAAAGAAGCTGCTAAAGAAAAGAAAGAGCAAGCTGAAAAAAATAAAGAAAAAACTAAATCTTCAACAGAAGTAATAGGTAGTTTAAATAATTTTTCTGTTCCTGATAATGTAACAAAAGTTAGATATGGAACAAGTGGAGAAGGTAGAGGACTTTATTATTATAAAATAGGTCATGGTAAAAAACTTCTTCTTCTTAATTTTGCTATTCATGGTTATGAAGATGGTTGGGCAAAAGATGGATATCAACTTGTTAATATGGCAAAATATATAATATCTCATCTTTCAGAGAAAGAAGACGAAGAGGGTGGTTTAAATGGATGGACAGTTTATGTTATACCAACATCTAATCCAGATGGATTAGTTGATGGATATACTAATAATGGACCAGGTAGATGTCAAGTTTCTGAGGGAATTGATGTAAATAGAGATTTTCCAGGTAATTTTATTCATTTTAATAATTCAAGAAATAAGACAGGATATAAGCCACTTCAAAGTCCGGAAGCTAGAGCTTTAGCTGGACTTGTAAATAGATTATTAGATATTAGTCCAGATCTTGTAGTAGTAGATACTCATGGATGGCTTGATACAACTTATGGAAATGCTAAAGTTGCAAGTTATTTTGATAAACAATTTTATTTAGATAACAAGCCAGTAAAAAATTATGAGGGTGGATATTTTGCAGGATATGCTAGAGAAAAAGGGGCAAGAGAAGTACTAGTAGAGCTTCCACCACCAGCAAATCCTCAAGATATGAAAAACAGAAAATATAATGAAAGAATGTTTAAAGCAGTTGATAATCTTATAGATAATTATCAATTTTAAATGTAATAAAAAAGGACTAGCTTATATTTAAGTTAGTCCTTTTTTATTATACTTATATTAATAAACTATTGATAAAGTGTGAATAAATAGTTAACAAGTGGTAATACTAACTATTTGTAATTTAAATGCCTTTTTTAGAGAATAAAATTGGAAGAGTTTGAAATATTACTCTAGAAGGAAAGGACATAATATGAACAAAAAGATAAAAAACTCTATAATTATTGGAATAATAGTAGTTGTAGTTCTTGCTTTAGCTTATATTATATTTATAAAAACTACTGAAAAACAAGCGAAATTAGAAAATAATATAATTTCACAAGATAATAAAAATATGAATTTAAATCAATCCATACCACAAAATTTTAATGATTTAAATGAACCTAGTAATGTAACTAAAGTTCAATATGGGACAAGTGGAGAGGGGAGACCTCTTTATTATTATAAAATAGGTAATGGAAATAAAATTCTCCTTATGACTTTTGCAATTCATGGATTTGAAGATGGGTGGCCAAGAGATGGATATCAACTCGTAAAAATGGCAGAAAATCTAATATCAAAACTTGCAGCAAAAGATAGTCAAGATAAAGGGCTTAATGGATGGAGCGTTTATATAATTCCATCAGCCAATCCAGATGGATTATTAGATGGTTATACTAATAATGGACCAGGTAGATGTCAAATATCTAAAAGTATTGATATAAATAGAGATTTTACAGGTAATTTTAAAGTATATACAGATCCAAGAAATAAAACTGGAGATAAGCCATTTGAGGCTCCAGAAGCAGTGGCACTTAAAAATCTTGTAGATAAATTAATGACTATTAGTCCAGATGTTGTAGTTGTAGATACTCACGGATGGCTTGATGCAACTTATGGATTTACTGGAGTGGCTAAGTATTTTGATGAGCAATTTGATTTAAAGAATAAATTTATACATGTATATGATGGTGGATATTTTGTAGGATATGCAAAAGATAAGGGAGCAAGATCAGTTCTTGTAGAACTTCCAAAGCCTGAAAATGCAGAAGATATGGAGAAAAAAGATTATAATCAAAAAATGGTTAATGCAGTTGAAAATCTTATAGATAATTATAAATTTTAAAATTAAACAAAACAGACTAGCTTATATAAGCTAGTCTGTTTTTGTTTGAATTGACTTTTTATTTATATATTTGAATTTTATTACGAGTTTTAAATATTACTCATATAAAAAACTTGTCTTTTTTTATTTATAGGATTTTCAGTGATGTAACTATTAACTCCATAAACTTCTTTAATAGTTTCTGAAGTAATAATTTCATCAACAGTACCTCTCTTGATAATTTTTCCATCCTTCATAACTAAAATATAATCACAATATAAAGCTGCTATATTTATATCATGAAGTGCTGCAAGTATAGTTATTCCTAAATTTTTTACTATATCTAAAAGTTGGATTTGATATCTTATATCTAAGTGGTTTGTTGGTTCATCTAAAATCATAAAGTCAGTATTTTGAACTAAAGCTCTAGCAATCAAAACTCTTTGTTTTTCTCCACCTGATAGAGTGTTGAAACTTCTATCTTTATGATTTTGTAAGGATAATTTATCTATTATCTCATCAACCAATTCCATATCTTTTTTTGAATAATCTTCAAAAAAAGATTTATAAGGATATCTCCCCATTTTTATTATATCTTTAACAGTGAAATCAAATTGAGTTGAACTTTCTTGAGAAAGAATAGCTAGTTTCTTAGCAATTTCTTTTGATTTCATTGTTTCTATATCAGTACCTTCTAGAGATATATTACCTTTAGATGGTTTATATACTCTATAGATATTTTTTAATAATGTAGATTTTCCAGAACCATTAGGCCCAATTATTCCAACAAATTGACCTTCTTTTATATTTAAATCTATACCATTTAAAATTTGTTGGTTAGCTATTTTAAATTCAAGTTCTTTAACTTTTAATTTCATTATTCATTACCTCCAAATGAATAATTATTTTTAGCAATCAGCCATATAAAGAATGGTCCACCAATTACTGATGTAATAATACCTATAGGTAGTTCTCTTGGAGAGAATATAACTCTAGATACTATATCTGATATTACTAAAAATATTGCTCCTATTAATGTTGATAAAGGTAATATTTTTTTATGAGTAGTACCTGCAATACTTCTGCATATATGAGGAACTACAAGGCCAATAAAACCAATAGCACCAGTAATTGAAACTAAAACGGAAGTTAAAAATGTTGCAAGTAATAAAATAACTGATTTAATAAATTTTATGTTCATTCCAAGAACAATAGCGCTTGTATCACCAAATAACAATAAATCTAGAGAGTTTGATAGAAGTATTGTTATTATTAATGATATTAGTAATACTAAAGAAGGTAAAAGTAAGTTATTCCATCTAGCACCACCAAGACTTCCCATTATCCAAAACATAGCAGACCTCGCTTGATTTGAATTTTCTGCTGAATAAATAATTAAGTTTGTTATTGCTGTGAATATTGTTGACATAGCAAGACCTGATAAAACAAGTCTTGTTATAGATGAACTTCTCCCATACTGGGTACCAATGATAAAAACTAAAATAGCACATAAGATAGAACCTAAAAATGCTCCAGTTGTTACTCCAAGAACTGTACCACCAAGAACAATTGCAAAAACTGCACCAGATGAAGCACCAGATGAAATTCCTAAAATATAAGGATCAGCTATTGAATTTTTTGTAACGCATTGCATCAAGATACCACTAATAGCAAGTCCTGCTCCAGTAATAGCAGCTAGAAATACTCTAGGCATTCTTACATCAAATATAATATTTTCAACTAATACATCCCAATTAACTTGAAATAAATTATTTCCTAAAACTTTATTTATAATTGATTTATAAACTGTATTAAATTCTATGTAGGTGCTTCCAACAGCTATACCAAGTATCATGCTTATTATAAGAATAATAATTAGGCTTAAAATACAGATTTTATAGTGTTTTTTTATAAAATTCATTATTTAGCATCCTTATAGAATACTTCATTCATTTCTGTGATGGCTTTAGCTGTTCTAATTCCTGGGGATAAATCTGCAAGCTCAATTACATGAATATTATTGTTTTTAATAGCATTTATATTTTTAAAAGCTGGATTTGTTTTTAAGAATTCAATTTTCTTATCTACATTTGTTGAATCAGCTAAGAAAGTAGTAACAAGAATTACATCTGGATTTTTAGCTATTATACTTTCAAATGAAACAGTAGCCCATTGATCTTTTAAATCTGAGAATATATTATTTCCTCCAGCAAGAGTTATAAGATTATTTGCAAAACCACTTCCTACAACGAAAGCATCTTTCTCTCCTGAATCATAAACTAAAACTGATGGTTTTTTATCAGATACTTTAATTTTTTCTTCTACAGCTTTTACTTCAGATTTCATTTTATTGATTACTTCTGTTGCTTTGTCTTCGACATCAAATATTTTTCCAAGTTCCTCAAAATCTTTATAAACATTTTCTATAGTAGCATCTCCTTTTAAAGATGAGAGTACATAAGGATTTACTTGATAGTTGTTATATAATTCATCAGGAGCTCCAACTGATTTAGCATCTAATGATGGTAACCAACCTGAAGCAAAGTCAGGTTTTAGAGCTAAGAAACCTTCTTTTGATATATCGTGTCCGTCTGTTACTTGAAGTTGAGGTATTTTTTCATATGTTTCTTTATATTCTGGTAATATTTCGTTATCTAATAAAGCTGTTCCAACCATTCTATCTTCAAGTCCAAGTGCTAATAAAGATTCAGTCATAAATTGAGATAGGGTAACTGCTCTTTGAGGAGCTTTTGTAACTTTTACTTCTACTGGCTTGTTGTTTCCGTCATTATAAGTGTAGCTATATTCCTTAAAGGTTGATTTATTACTTTCTACTGCTGTTTTAGTGCTCTCTTCTTTAGCTTTTGATGTACAACCTACTAATCCAAAGCTACCTGCCATAGCTATTGTTAATCCTGCAATTAATAATCTTGCTTTTTTATTCATAAAATTTATCCCCCTGAAATTTTTTAGTAAATTTTAACTTAATAACTGAGGATAATATTATATTAAATTGAATTAAATGTAAATGTAGTTATAATTATGAAATTAATAACGAAAAATATAAATTTATAAATAAAAAACTTAAGAAAACTTATATTTTTATTATATTAATAATAAAATAGTTATTACATTAATAAAAATATAAAATTATTTATTGATAATACATTATCAATAAATAATGTGGTATCAATTTTTAATATATTTTCAATTAAATAAACTTGACTTTTTTTAAATTTTAATAAATTTTATGTTGAAATTATTTTACTTTTGTCTTATTATATAAATATAGAAAACAGAAAATAAAAAATATTAAATAGATTTTAAGGAGTGTTAGTTATGGAAAATAAAATGCATCATCATCATGGAGAAGAATGTAATTGTGGATGTGAAGAACACAGACACGCAAAAGAAGTATGTCACTGCGGATGCGAAGAACATGCTCATTCACATGGACAAGCTCACCATCATCACGAAGAAGAATGTAATTGTGGATGCGAAGAACATAGACACGCAAAAGAAGTATGTCACTGCGGATGTGAAGAACATGCTCATTCACACGGACAAGCTCATCACCACCATGGAGAAGAATGTAATTGTGGATGTGATGAACACAAGCATGCAAAAGAAGTATGTCACTGTGGATGTGAAGAACACGCACACACACACTAAGATTAAAAGTTAATTTTAATTAGGTTAGGAGTTATTTAAAAGATAATCTTTGAAAATAGCTCTTAACTTAAGACAAGTAGTGATAATGATATATCACTTGAACGTAGCTTATCTTTTAAAACCATAACGCACTATTTGTAATATAAAAGACTATCTAAAAAGATAGTCTTTTTTTATTATTTTATAGTAGATTTAAAAATCTATATTATTTTTATTTATTTGTTATTTAAATAAAATTTAATATACACAAATAAACATTGCTTTATGTTAAAATTAATTTTAAGTATATATTCAATTTAAAGATTATTACTAAGATATTAGTGAGGTTATATAAATATGAGAGAATTAAATTATAATAAATTGACTGGAGATGTAGTTCTTCAAAGTCATGAAGATTATAAGGAACATACATTAGCTTGGAATAGAGCTATTGAGAAATCACCTTTAGTTATTGTTTATTGTCACAATACAGTAGATGTGAGTAATGCAATAATGTGGTCAAAAGAAAATTCTATTCCTTTTAAGATAAGATCAGGTAGACATCATTATGAAGGATTTTCAACAGGTAATGGAATACTTATTATAGATGTTAGTAAAATGAATAAGATATTTTTAGATAAAGATAAAAATATAGCAAGAATTGAAGGTGGAGTAAGAAATAGAGAACTATATGAAGCCTTAAATTCTAATAATTATCCATTTCCAGGTGGAGGTTGCCCAACAGTTGGTGCAGTAGGATATACTCTTGGTGGGGGCTGGGGGTATTCAGCAAGATATTTTGGTCTTGGATGTGATTATTTAATTGAAGCTGAAATTGTTGATGGGCAAGGTAACATAATAATTGCAAATGAAAAAATTAATAGTGATTTATTATGGGCTTTAAAAGGTGGAGGAGGAGGTAACTTTGGTGTAGTTACTTCAATGACATTTAAATTATTAGATAAAATAGAGAACGGAACTTTAGTAAGTATAGAATATAAGAATACTACAAAAAAAGAAATGATTAGTATCTTTGATATAGTTCAAAAGAATTTAAAGAAGCTTGATAGAAGATTAAATATTAAAATAGCTTTTTATAATTCAAAGATAAAAGGTATAGGAGCTTTAGTAACAGGTATCTTTTATGGTTCAAAAGAAGAAGCAGAAAATATATTAGCTCCATTTAAGAATTTATCAAAAGAGATAAACTTTAATTTAAAATATATGAGTGTATTTGATATAAATAAAAAAATTCAAGATGATCATCCTGATTATGAAAAATATAAATCTACAGGAAGATTTATTGATAGAGAATATAATAAAGATGAAATTAGAATAATACTTGATATATTAGATAAAGTAGCAGAAGGTTCAGAATATACAGCTCTTACTTTATATGGACTTGGTGGAGCAATAAAGGATAAAGCTAAGGATGAAACAGCATTTTATTATAGAGATGCAGAATTTATATTAGGAATGCAATCAGTGTGGGAAGATTCACAATATGCAAATGAAAATAAAAAATGGATTGTAGATAAGTTTAAAATTATAAAAGAAATGACAATAGGTTCATTTATAGCTTTCCCAATAGCTGAATTAGAAAGCTATGAAACAGAATATTATGGGGAAAATATATCAAGACTTAGAGAAATTAAAAAGAAATATGATCCTAATAATATATTTAAATTTGAGCAATCAATAAAAATAGATTAAAAAATAGCTGTCTTAAAAGGACAGCTATTTTTTGAGATATATCAGGAATTAATTTTCTAAGAAAGCCTTGTAGATATATAATTTCTACAAGGCTCTTTTTTTTATCTAAATTTAATTTCTTATATGATGTCCTATCATAAATATAGTAAAGTTAACAATAAAGTATAATAATATTATTGATATATAGAAGAAGTTTAAGTTTATCTTTTCATTTAAAGATTTTTTGAACTTTGTTTGTTCTTCTATAGCATTATCTTCTGTTGCCTTTTTCAATTGAAGGCTTGTAACAATTAAGTCAGATGCAGTAAGCATATATAACCCAATCAATATAAGGACTGTTTGGGTAACTGGGTGTAAAGCTGCCATAATATTTTATAACTCTCCTTAAAAAAATAACATATCTATATTATATCATTAAAAATAAACTTGAAAAAAATATTAAATAAATTATTTTAAATAAATAAATTATTCATTTTAAAATTTATAAAATATCATTTATATTTTTTACTCGCATAATATTAATAGCTAATATTTTTGATATTTTACTAAAGATAATTCAAATTTAGATTAAAGTTATGTAATTTAAAGGTAAAAATGTTCTAAGATTATACAAAGTGCAATTGTTATATCTAGTAAGGAAATAATTCTGAGAAGAAATAATTATAGAGAAGTAAAAATTTAGAGTAATAAAAAGCTGTGTTAAGATTTCTTTTAACACAGCTTTTTATTATAATTTTAGATTATTAATTATTTGCTAAATCATTTATTAATGATTGATTAAGGTAATGAGTATTAAATTCTGTTATTTTATATTTTTGTATTCCATGAACTTTAAATGGTTCACTAGCTAAGTAAGTTTCTATTTTTTCACTAGATTCTGCTCTCATAATAAATAACCCACCGCTCATATCTGATTTTAATCCAGACATTAATATTAATCCATTATCCATAGCTTTTTGAGAATAAGCCATATGTTGTTTCATTATGTCATCATTTATTAAATCAGGATTTATTAATATGCCTTCAACTATAAAATTCTTCATTTTAGTTCTCCTTTAAAAATATATATAAATAAAATTTTGTATATTTTTTATTTTAAAATTATGTTTATTTAATTTTATTATAGCATTTTTTGAATTTATGGTAATATATTATCTTAAATATAAATATTTAGTATTTAGGAAGAGGGTACAATGAGTATAATTTTAATTTTAGATTATATAAATTAGAAATATAGGCGTTACTACATAATTTTTTATATATAAAAGCACTAAATTTCTAAAAATTACTAAAATTTTAAAATAAAATCTCTACGAATGTCTAAAGACATTCGTAGAGAGAAATATATTAATATCTAAATCTAAATAAAAAGTAACTTCCCTAAGTTAACTTTCTAAAATTCAATATTAAACTCCACTACATTAGGAATATTCCAAAATCTAATAGGAAGACCTGTACTACCTATCCCTGTATTAACATAAAGCTTAATCTTATCTTGATTATTATCTCCAATAGAATGAAAACCTCTATCATATTTAACAGCACACTCAGTATTTAATATTGTTCCATACAAAGGAACATAAATTTGCCCACCATGGCTATGTCCAGCAACTGCTAAATCTATAGGTTGCCCCTTAAATTTATCTATTAAATCAGGTTCATGAAGCATTAAAAGATTAAAATCATTCTTATCTATATCTTTTATTGTACTGTCTATGTTAATTTTACCTTGAAAAATATCATCAAGTCCCATTAAGTTGAGAGTTTTTGAACCTATTTTTATTTTTTTATTTTCATTTATAAGTAATGTAAAATTAGAATTTTTTATTATCTCAGCATAACTATGTCTATTCCCTGGATAAGCATCATGATTCCCGTATATGGCAAAATTTCCAAGCGTACTATTTATTTTAGATAAGACTTTAGGAATTTCTTCTTTATGTTGATAAAATCTCATTTTATCAACTAAATCTCCTGTAAGAACAACTATATCAGGATTTAATGAATTTATTTTATCCACAACTTTTTCTAAATCTTTTAAACTAAAGTATCTTCCAAGATGGACATCAGTAAATTGAACTACTTTTATTTTAGTATTGATATTTTGTATATTTTCTTTTTTTATATTAAATTTTTTACTTATTAAAAGCTTTCTTTCTATAAAAGTAGAATATATAATTCCACATAATATAAATGAAAAAAATATTATATCCTTCATTCAAATATTCTCCTAATTTTTTATATTTACTATTATATACATTAATTTAAACTTATAAGTTAAAAATTATTTTTTTATTGTTAAATTTATATTATTTTATAGTTAAATAAAAAAAGAGTATCTCAAAATAAAATTTCATTTTGAGATACTCTTTTTTTATTCTTTTTCGAAATCATCCTTACCAACGCCACATAGAGGACAAACCCATGTATCAGGTAAGTCTTCAAAAGATGTTCCTGGAGCTATTTCTTGTGTATCATCACCTATTTCAGGATCATAAATATAACCACATATTAAGCATACATACTTATCCATATAAACTTAGCCTCCTTAAATAATTAATATTTTTAAACTAGCTTTCCTTCATAAATATAATATTATTCAATATAGTTAAAAATACATTTTGGGGAGATTATTTTTTATAATTTAAAGATATTTTTTAAAAGAAGAAAATTAGCCTAATTAACTATCCATAACCACTTACTAAAATTGGATTATAATAATAATATTTCAAATTTAATAACTAGTTATTAGAAAATATACATAATTTAAGCTTATTGATTTTACCTTCTCATAATATTTGAATTGCTAATATTTAATTATATTAATAAAATTAAAGGAATTTTAGCAAAGTCATTAAATTTTCTCAATTGATATAAAAAAATATAAAGTACACATTATATTAACAATTTGAAAATATAATATGTGTATACTTTGAAAAGCCGAATTAATAATATATATTAAGAGGATTTTTTAAGGATTTTAAAAAATTCTTTTTAATTAAGTAATAATTAATTTGGTGTAGAGAAAAATAAGATTAACATAATTTTATTTGCCTCTATTTCAAAAAGGAGGGCTATACAAATGATGAAAAAAATAATAGGAATAACAGCTAATTTAGTAACTAGCGATAATATTCCATATTTTGATGACTGTAAAAAGATAAGATTATATACAGATTATCATGAATCAATTATTGATGCAGGGGCAGTACCAATAATTATTCCAGTCACAACTAATCAGGAGGTTTTAGATCAATATATAGAAATGATTGATGCTCTTGTTATTACAGGAGGATATGATATTGATCCACTTAGATATAATGAGGAACCTCATGAAAAATTAAGTGATATCTCACCAGAACGAGATGAATATGAATTTTATCTTGTAGAAAAAGCAATGGAGAGCAAATTACCTATACTGGGGATTTGTAGAGGTCATCAAGTTCTTAATGTTGCAAATGGAGGAACACTTTATCAAGATATTTCTCTTGCAGAAAATACTACTGGAGTAGTAGTAAAGCATATTCAACAAGCTTTATGTAAATATCCGACCCATAAATTAGAGATTGAAGAAAATACAATGCTTTACGAAATTTTTGGTAAAGAAGTTTTAGTAAATTCATTCCATCACCTTGCAGTCAAGGATGTAGCACTAGGATTTAAAGTAAGTGCTAGAGCCAAGGATGGAATAATTGAAGCAATAGAAAGTAAGGAAGGTCCATTTATGATGGGAGTTCAATGGCATCCAGAGGCTTTAAGTAAAACAAGAAAAGAAATGGCGAGATTCTTTGATTATTTTATAAAAAGAGTATAATTGAAAAATTTAATATAGAGAATATATAAAGTTAAGGGAATGTTTTAAGTTAGTATAGCTATTTTGTGGAATGGGAGATTATTTTAAACAAAAGAAAACCACAGGAGGTTATAGAACAACAATGGAAAAAAGTAAAAAAGCTAAAATAGGTTTTTGGAGTATAGTACTTCTTGGCTTTAATGCTATAGTAGGTTCAGGAATATTTCTATTACCTAACAAAGCAATGAAGCTTATGGGACCTGCAAGTATAGGAGTTATCATATTTGATGCAATTCTTGTAATTACAGTTGCCTTATCATTTGCAGAAGCAGGAAGTATTTTTAGTAAAAATGGAGGAGCATATGTCTATACCAAAAAGGCATTTGGAGAATTTGCAGCATTTGAAGTTGGAATAATGACATATGCCATCTGTTTAATTGCAGCTGCTACTATGGCAGTTGGGTTTACAACAGCATTATCAGTATTTTATCCAGCCGCAGCGACTGGTATGACAAAAGATATAATAGTAGTTTCAATTATTATAATATTAGCAATAATTAATTTACTTGGAGTTAATTTTACAAAGATAATTTTAAATATAGCGACAGTAGGAAAAATAATTCCTATAGCAATATTTATATTAATAGGTGTTTTCTTTATAAAAGCACATAACTTTACACCTGTTTTCCCACATGGAGTTTATACACCAGGTTCATTTGGTAAAGCAGCACTTTTAATATTCTTCTCATTTACAGGATTTGAAAGTTTAGCACTTGGTGCAGAAGATATGGAAAATCCACAAAAGAATATACCCAAAGCAATAGTAACAGTTATGATAATAGTTGCATTTGTATATACACTTATTCAAGTAGTATCAATAGGAATGCTTGGACCAAGTCTTGCAAATGACTTAACACCAGTAAGTACAGCATCAGGTAAATTCCTTGGTTCATATGGAGCAGCATTTATAAGTCTTGGAATACTTATTTCAATTACAGGAATAAATGTAGCTCAATCATTCTTTACACCAAGAATAGCAACAGCTTTATCAGATGATAGATTATTACCAAAGGTAATGTCAAAGAGAACTGAAAAGGGAGTTCCTTATGTAGCTATAATTGTTAGTACAATAATTATAATACCAATTGCCTTATCAGGATCATTTACAGAACTTGCAGTAATCAGCTCAATATCAAGATTTACTCAATACTTACCAACTTGTCTATCAATTCTTGTTTTCAGAAGAAATCCAGAATTAAAGGGAACATTTAGAATTCCTTTTGGACCAGTTATACCAATAGTAGCAGCAGTAGTAAGTATCTGGTTACTTACACAATCAAGCCTTAAAGATATAATTTGGGGACTTGGTGGACTTGTAATAGCAGTACCTCTTTACTTTATTATGAAGTATAGTAATAGAAAAGAAGATGAAAAAGCAAGTTAACATAAATTTTGAAAAGAAAAACTGTCTCATATGAGGCAGTTTTTTTCGATGTGAGTAATTTTTATTATATGAAAAAAGGTTGTATCTATTGATACAGCCTTTTAAAAATAAAAAATAAAATATGATTGCTTATTATAAAAAATTAATTAAAAAATAAAATTAGTTTTCGAATGATTGTTCATAGAAATCTACTTTTTCACCACTTGGAATTGCGAATGATACTAATGCAACTACTCCTACTACTAATGCTCCTGTTACTAATGCTAACATAATAAATACCTCCCCTGATTTTTATGAATTTATTAATTTGATTTTTCTATATATATTAAAAGTTTTTGTTTTATTTATTAATTAGATTATAAACCATAAAGATTACAAAAAAGTAACTTTTAAATTAAATATTAATTTTATTTTTGAATATTATGTTGCCCTTAAACCGCTTTATGACTGGATAACTGTTTTCACAGGACTCTTTTATTTAATTGTACATAAAGTTTAAAAAAAGTTTACAATTACATTTTTTTAATGGATTAAAAGAAAAAAGTAGGATAAAATTTCCTACTTTTTATAAATTATTAATTTGTTAATAAAATAATGAATTACTTATCATTTTGCAAAATGGAGATAGCTTTATCATCAACATTTACAGAATTAAGTGATTGTCCATTAATTTCAAGTAATTTAGAAGTTTTTAGGTTTGATGATGTCATATATATTTTATTAGAAATAGTCTTATAAATTATATAATCTTTATGTGTTATGAACTCTAAAACATCTTTTGCGATTAGTTCATTTTTGTAATGTAATTCTTTATTAGTATTTAGATAAACTAATTCATTATTAATAACTTCAGTATTAAATGGTGTTATATCTTTTGCAATTATTTCTTTATCAGAAGGATCGTTTAAACTTAATCTTAAAAGCTCTCCATTTGAAACAAAAGCAATTTTATCTTTATAAAGGTGATAATCAACTATTTCACCTTCAGTATGCATTTCTGTTATTTTTTCATCTTTAAAGTTTAAATAATATAGATTTTTATCTTCAAAAACTATTCCTTTAGAATCATCACTTATTGAATATAGAGTTTTAAAATCAAAAGGTATAGTCTTTAAAAGCTTTGGCTCAGTATCTCCAACTTTTCTATATATATCAATATTTTCTGGATTATTATCAGAGTAGGTTGAGAAAACTATACTAGCATCTTTTAAGAACTCAGCAGTATATAATCTAGGATTATCTGATAATTTAACTTCATTATTTTTCTTTCTATTTATATAGTAAAGATATATACCATCTTCTTTAGGATATATAATCTTATTTTCTTGTCTATTAATTTTTATATTATCTTCAAAGGAAGCTGATAATTTAGTATCTACAGATAGAAACTCTCTACCATAAATCATAAATTTTAATTTATTATCTTCTGTTAAATAATAGAAGATGTCATCTTGAGAATTTATATTTAAAACTTTTTGAGCAATAAAATCTGTTTCTTTATTCTTAAGATTATATTTATATAGTTCCGATTTTGAGTTTAAATAATATATTGTATTTTGGATAACTTTAAAATCAATAATATTGTCTGCTATAAATCTTGTATTACCATTATTGTAAATTAGATTAAGTTCATTAGAATCAGGTGAGATTGCAAGATATCCTTTGAGACTATCATAATATTCAATCATATTTGGATAAATATCTTTTCCAAGTGATTTTATTTCTTTATTATTTAAAACAAAGACTTCATTGTTCTCAGGATTTTCATTAGATACGATTTTACTTAAGTAAACTTTACTTTTAAAGTTACCATCAGTAAGTGAGGAATTAGCTTTAGTATTTTGATATAAAATGCTAAGTGAAGTTGTAGCTAAAACAACAGCACATATTATTTTAATTTTTTTATTCAAGTTTATCACCCCTTAGTTTCATTATATAAGCCAAGTAAAAACAGGGTTTTAAATACTTGTTAAAATTTTATATTATAAGAAATTTTGGAAGATTAATTATTAAGAAATAATTAACATGTTTAAGAATTGATTGACAGAGTTAATAGAAAGAATTAAACTTAATTAGTCGACTAATTAAAGTGGGAGGGATTAATTATTTTGGATGAAAAAATTGATGATGAACTTTATCGTGAATTTCATAAAACTATGAAGTGTCATTTTAGATGTAGCCAAAAAATATTAGAAAAAGAAGGTCTATATGCAGGTCAACCTCCTTTATTATTTGCTCTTAGACATGAAGATGGTCAAAGACAAAAAGATATAGCAGAGAAGTTAAATATACAGCCTGCTACTGTTAATGTAATGGCTAAAAGGCTTGAAAAAGGCGGATTTATCGAAAAGAGGGAAGACTCAGAAGATAAGAGGGTATCAAGATTATATTTAACTGATAAAGGAAGAAAAACTTGTGAAAATGCAAAACTTGCAATGTTGAGTGTCAATAAAGAACTCTTTGATATACTCACAAATGAAGAAAAAGAAAATTTTAAAAATATCTTAAAAAAGATAAATGAAAATTTACATAGTTGTAATTTAAAAAAATAAGTTAAAACTATATGTATCTATAATATAGGAGGTTATTAAATGCTAAAGTTATACAAACACTTAAAGCCATACACAGTAACTCTTATTGGTATAGTAATCTTATTATTTATACAAGCAATAGCTAATTTATATTTACCAGATCTTATGTCTGACATAGTAGATAAAGGTGTTATAAATGGAGATAATGCTTATATATTAAAGGTTGGCGTATACATGATAGGTGTTACACTACTAGGTACGGCTGCAATGATAGCAGCAACGTATTTAATATCTAAGGTAAGTCTAGCTTTTGCTAGAGATTTAAGATCAAAAATATTTAATAGAGTTGAAAGCTTTTCACAAGCTGATATAGATAAGGTTGGTACATCATCTCTTATAACAAGAACAACAAATGATGTTACTCAAGTTCAAAATGTTACAGTTAGTGTGATGAAGCTTATGATTACAGCACCACTTATGATGATTGGTGGAGTTATCATGGCTATTAATAAAAATTCAAAATTATCTATGGTACTTTTAGTTTCAGTTCCATTAATTATTATTGCAATTAGTATTATTGGAAAAATGGGAATACCATTATTTAAATCAATGCAAGGTAAACTTGATAGAATAAACCTTGTAATGAGAGAAAGATTAAATGGTATTAGAGTTATAAGAGCTTTTAATAAAAGTGAATTTGAAAGCGTAAAGTTTGAAGGTGCAAATGGAGATTTAACTTCTACAGCAATAAGAGTTAATAAAATTACAGCACTTCTTTCACCTCTTATGATGCTTATCATGAATTTAACAACAGTGGCTCTTGTTTGGCTTGGAGCAGTAGAAATAAATAATGGAAGTATGCAAGTTGGAGATCTTATGGCTGTTATGCAATATGCTATGCAAATAATGTTCTCACTTTTAATGATGGCAATGATGTTCATCCTTATTCCAAGAGCTGCAGCTTCAGCAGCAAGAATTAATGAGGTTTTAGCAATAGAACCTTCAATTAATGATAAAGAAAATACTAAAGAAAAATCAGAAGGCAAAGGAATGATTGAATTTAAACATGTTTCATTTGCCTATGCTGGAGCAGAAGAACCAGTTATAAAGGATATTTCTTTTGTAACAAGACCAGGAGAAGTTACTTCTATAATAGGAGGAACAGGTAGTGGTAAATCTACACTTGTAAGTCTTATTCCTAGATTTTACGATACAACAGAAGGAGAAATCTTATTAAATGGGGTTAATATAAAAGATATGACCCAAGAATCTCTTAGAGAAAAAATAGGATTTGTTCCACAGAAAGCTGTTTTATTTAGTGGAACTATAGAAGAAAATATTAGATATGGTAAAGAGGATGCCACAGATGAAGAAGTAAGACATGCTGCTAGCATAGCTCAAGCTACTGAATTTATAGAAAATATGGAAGATAAGTATAAACATCCAATATCACAAGGTGGTAATAATGTATCTGGTGGTCAAAAACAAAGATTATCTATTGCTAGAGCTTTAGTTAGAAAACCAGAAGTATATGTATTTGATGATAGTTTCTCAGCTTTAGACTTTAAAACAGATGCAAAGCTTAGAGCAGCTCTGAAAGATGAAACTAAAGAAAGTGCAGTTATAGTTGTTAGCCAAAGAATTAGTGCTGTTAAGGATTCAGATAGAATTATTGTTCTTGATGAAGGTAGAGCAGTTGGAATTGGTACACATTATGACTTAATAAGAAATTGTGATCTATATAAAGAAATTGCCTTATCTCAACTGTCAGAGGAGGAAATTGAAAATGAGCTCAAATAATAATTCTAATAAAGCTGGTATGGGTAGAGGCCCAATGGGTGGAAAAGGACATTTTGTTGCTACTACAAAGTCTAAAGACTTTAAAGGAACAATAAAAAGACTTTTCAAATATATGGCTCCTTATAAATACAGACTTATAGTTATTGTTTGTATGGCAGTACTTGGAGCATTATTCTCAGTTCTTACTCCTAAAGTATTAGGTCTTGGAATTACTAAAATAGCTGATGGAATGATAGCAAAATTTAGAGGAGTTCCAGGAGCTTCAATAGATTTTAACTATTTAACAAAGATAGTAATCTTCCTTGTTCTTTTATATGTATTTAGTGCATTCTTCACTTATTTACAACAATTCTTAATGGCAGGAGTTGCACAAAATACTATTTATAAAATAAGAAAAGAAGTAGATTATAAGTTAAATAAATTACCTTTAAAATATTTTGATTCTAATTCAAAGGGTGATATTTTAAGTAGAGTTACAAATGACCTTGATAATGTGAGTTCAACACTTCAACAAAGTTTAAATGAGCTTATAACATCAGTAGTTACTATTATAGGTGTTACTATAATGATGCTTACTATAAATGTTTGGTTAACTCTTATTTGCTTAGTAGTTTTACCAGTTGGTGTATTTTGTACAAGACCAATAATTAAAAAATCTCAAAAGTTCTTTGGAAGTCAACAAAAAGAGCTTGGTAAGATGAATGGTCATGTTGAAGAAGTTTATTCAGGTCATAAAATTATAAAAGCTTTTAATAGAGAAAAAATTTCAATAGAAGAATTCGAAGAAATAAATAAAAGACTTTATAATGCTGGATGGAAAGCACAATTTGTTTCAGGTATTATAATGCCTTTAATGCAATTTATAAATAATGTTGCCTATGTTGCAATAGCAGTTGCAGGTGGATTATTTGTTACTGGTGGAACAATAACTATTGGTGATATACAAGCATTTACAAGATATATAAGACAATTTACTCAACCAATAAGTCAGGTTGCTAACATTGTAAATATACTTCAATCAACAGCTGCATCAGCTGAAAGAGTTTTTGAACTTTTAGATGAAAATGAAGAAGTTAAGGAATCAGAAAATCCAATAAGTCTTGATAAGGTTAAAGGTCATGTTACTTTTGAAAATGTTAAGTTTGGATATTCAGATGATAATATTCTTATTACAGATATGAATATAGAAGCAAAACCTGGTGAAACTGTTGCAATTGTTGGTCCAACAGGTGCTGGTAAAACAACTCTTATAAATCTTCTTATGAGATTCTATGATGTAAATTCTGGAGCTATTAAGATAGATGATGTAGATATAAGAGAAATGACAAGAAAAGAATTAAGAAATACTTTTGGAATGGTTCTTCAAGATACATGGCTATTTAATGGAAGTATTAAAGATAATATAGCTTATGGTGTTGAAAATGCTACATTTGAAGAAGTAGTTGAAGCAGCTAAAGCAGCAAATGCTGATCATTTTATAAGAACATTACCAGAAGGTTATGATACAATTCTTAATGAAGAGGCCTCAAATATTTCACAAGGTCAAAAGCAACTTTTAACAATTGCTAGAGCAATACTTTCAAATCCATCAATACTTATCTTAGATGAGGCTACAAGTAGTGTTGATACAAGAACGGAAGTATTTATACAAAAAGCAATGAATAAATTAATGGAAGGTAGAACAAGCTTTGTTATAGCACATAGACTTTCTACTATAAAAGATGCTGATTTAATTCTTGTTATGAAACAAGGAAATGTAATAGAAAAGGGTAATCATAAAGAACTTCTAGAAGCAAACGGATTCTATGCAGATCTTTATAATAGCCAATTCGCAGAAGATGGGGAAGCTGTTTAAAATATAAATAAAAAATAGTTGCTTTATAAAGCAACTATTTTTTTATATAAGTATCAGAAATATCTAGTAATTTATGAGTTTTTAGTAATCTTTGATATGTATTTGTATTCTATTAGTTAATTAAATTAATTTATTAAAAGATTCATTATGTTTATACTATATAGATAGAACAAAAGATAAATAAAATGAAAGGAAGTGTACTAATGAATAAAAAGAGCATTATAAAAGTAGTTGTAATGTTTATTGTAATTGTAGCATTTATGAAGCTTGCAGGAATGGTACTTGGTAAAGAAAATGCTATTATGGGAATACTTATTGTGTTATCAACACTTATGCTTTTAGGTAAGGATTTAACTGCAACACCTTTTAAGAATTTTATAAAGCTGGCCTGTATAGGAATTATTAATGTAGTTTGTGCATATTTATCTGCCCTTAATCCATTTTTAAGTATAGTTGTTAATGGAATTTGGGTATTTATTTTAATATTTACAACAACATTTAACCTTAAAAAGCCTATGTATATTGGGTTTTTAATAACATATCTTATGCTTTTAACTTTCCATACAACAGCAAATGAGATTATTCCAAGATCCTTAGCTCTTGTATTTGGAGCATTTTTAGTAATTGTAATCCAATTAATAATTAGAGCTACTAAGATGAAAAAATATAAATATCCTAATGCCACAAAGTCAATAAATTCACTTGTTAGTGAGATAGCTAATATAGTAGATAAAAAAGACTTTAAAAAAGAGCAAAAAGCTTTTAGAGATAGTATAAAAACATGGAATTCTAGTATTCTAGAGAGAAAAGAAAATAATTTCTATTTTACTCATTCAGAAAATAGACAAATAGGGCTTATAGTTCTTTTAGAAATATTAGAAAAACAAGTCTTAGAAATTAATGAGTTATATTTAAAAGATGAGAAGTATAAAAATATTCTTTCAGATATAAATGAAATGTTAAAGATATTTTCTAAGGAGTTAGTAGAGGGGGAAGATATAAAAGTTTTAGAGCAAAAGCTTGGAGAAATAGCTGAATCTAATAAAGAATTATCAAATAATTACTATGTATCTGGTGCTTTAAAGACTCTAACTGATTTAATTAAGGGATTTAAGAAAAAAGGATTAGATATAGAAGAAGAGGTTAACATAATAACTGAAAAACCAAGTTTATTTTAATCTTTCCATCCTTCCGGATTTGTACCAGAGTTGTCTGGAACGATAAAAACACTAACACACTAACTCACTAACTCATTCACCGATAGGTCTCCACGTCCATTGTTATTTAATTACGAATGATGAAGTCGAAG
>Cebus_capucinus_imitator_PRJNA485217_SSR013__coassemble_307_pt1 | contig 26526 bp, 21 predicted proteins | sample Cebus_capucinus_imitator_PRJNA485217_SSR013__metabat2_low_PE_007 | metagenome-assembled genome bin Cebus_capucinus_imitator_PRJNA485217_SSR013 | reverse complement strand
AACTTCCTTTCTTTAGAGAAATACCAGCAATAAATCTTTATGATAATCTTGATAAAGAACTTTATAAAGATGAAACAGTAAGACTTCAGGGGATTATAGATTGTTTCTTTGAAGATGAAGAAGGAGTAGTTTTATTAGATTATAAAACTGATTTTGTTCTTGAAGGTGATGAAGAGAAAATTTTAGAAAGATATAGAATGCAAATAGATTTATATGCAGAAACATTAGAACAGATTGTAGGAAAGAAAATAGATGATAAATATTTATATCTATTTGGCTTAAATAAAGAGGTTAAATATTAGATGAAAATTAAAATAAAGAGGTATTAAATTTAAAAAAAAGCTAATAATAAGATTAAAATAAATCAAAATTAGCCAACAAAAAAATTCCCCTAAGATATTACTTAGGGGAGTTTTTTATTTAGCTGATTTAACAGCTTCAAGTACAGCATCATAATTTGGTTGATTTGTAACTTCTTCAACGTATTCTGAGTAAACAACCTTGTTGTTTGAATCAACTACAAATACTGCTCTTGTTAAGAGACCTAGCTCATTTATATAAGTTCCAGTAACTTCTCCAAAGTTTCTGTCTTTGAAATCAGATACTGTCTTTACTATATCTATGTCATTAGCGCCACACCATCTTGCTTGTGCAAATGGTAAGTCCATTGAAATTGTGTAACAAGTTACATTTTCAACTTTAGCTAATCTTTCATTAAATGTTCTTACTTCTAAATCACAAACTCCAGTATCAAGTGAAGGTACTGCAACAAAAACTCTTATTCCTTTTGTATCTTTTGAATTGAATTCTTGAAGAGCATTATCGATAGCTGTAAAGTTTCTGAATTCTTCTCCAACAATAACTTCTTGACCTTTTAAACTAACTGGATTTTGATTAAAAAATACTGTTTTCATATTAAAATCTCCTTATGTGTCAAATTTAGTTTAATGTTATTGATTTAATTATATAAATTAAATGTGAAGATAAAATGAATATTTTAACCACAAATTTACATGTTTGAAATGAAATCATTTTCTATTATATTAAATAAATCTGCTTTATTATTAAGTTTTGGATTTTCTAAGACTTTATCAACAAGATGGTTAATAATAGCACCAAGTTCCTTACCTGGTTTAATTTTAAATTCAGCTATAATGTCTGAACCTGAAATAGCTAAATCCTTAGTTGAAATAGGCTCTTTATTATTAAGTATTCTCTTTGTTTCAGATATTAATTCATGAATCTTTTCTATATCTTGATCTTTTAGATTAGGTAATAAAAGAGTATATTCAAAGAGGAGAAAGATTAGATCACTTCCTATAGAACTTATAAGTCTTTTTAGTTCTTTATTAGATTTTATTTTTTGGTAACTATTTAAGTTATTATATAGATTAAAGCAATTATTTATTGTTTTATTATCAAATCTTAGTTGTCTTAAAATCTTTCTAAAATCAGAATCACTTATATCTTTAAAATAAGTTGATATTAAAAGGCTTAATCTTAATGCTAAAGAGTTAGTTGATTTGTCTAAAGAGAGAATATTTTCTTGAAAATATTCTTTAGAGAAATATTTATTATGATCCTCTAAAAATAAGTTTTCTAAGATTCTTGTATCTTCTAAAAGTAGAACTCCTTTACTTGGATTTTTGCTAAGTAGAGTTTTAGTAAGTTCTACATTTATTCTTTCAATACTTATATTTTTTATAAGCTCTGAATTCTTTTTAATAGCATTATAAGTTTCTTCTTCAATTTTAAAATCAAGCTGGGCACTAAATCTTATAGCTCTAATCATTCTAAGAGCATCTTCATTAAATCTTTTATTTGCATCTCCAACAGCTCTTATAAGTTTATTTTTTAAGTCTTCTGTACCATTAAAATAATCCTTAAATCCTAGATAAGGACTATATGCAAGAGCATTTATTGTAAAGTCTCTTCTTGCAAGATCATCTTTTATATTACTTACAAATATGACTTCTTCAGGTCTTCTATTATCTAGATATTCTCCATCAATTCTATATGTTGTAATCTCATATGCTTCTTTATTTATTAACACTGTTATTGTTCCATGTTTAATTCCAGTAGGTATAGTTTTTTCAAATAATTTTATTGTTTCTTCTGGCATAGCATTAGTTGTTATATCATAATCATTTAATGGTCTACCAAGAAGAGTATCTCTAACACAACCACCAACTATAAAAGCTTCATATGAGTTATTATGAAATTTATCAAGTATAAATTTAACATCTTCAAGGATTATCAAAATTTTCCACCTCCGAGTAGATTAAAAGAGTTTACAAATTCTATATATATGTCAATAATATAAAGTATAACATTAATTGTTCAAGAAAGGATATGAATATGAGCGTTTTAGAAAAGAAAATAGCTGAATTTGAGCAAGGCGAAAAAGTTGAAGGATTTTATTTAATAAAATCTATTATTTGCAAGGTAGCTAATAATAGTAATAAAAAGTATTTAGATATTATACTATCAGATAAAACTGGGGAAATATCAGCGAAGATTTGGGAAGTAACAGATGAAAATGAAAATTTATATAACTCTAATGAAATTGTAAAGGTAAGAGGAACGGTTACTAATTGGCAAGGAAGTCTTCAATTAAAAGTTGAAAAAATAAATAAATTAGAAAGTACTGATAATATAGTAATAGAAGATTATGTGCAAACTGCACCAATGCCAAGTGAAGAAATGATAGCACAAATAGAAGCATATGTAGAAAAGATAAAGGATGATGAAATTAGAATTCTTATAAGCACTATGATAGATAATAATAGAAAAGAACTTATGTATTATCCAGCAGCAAAAAGAAATCATCACTCACTTAGAGGTGGACTTTTATATCATATTTTAACAATGTTAAAGCTTGGTGAAAGTATTGCTACTTTATATGATTTCTTAAATATAGATTTAATATATGCAGGTATTATTCTTCATGATCTTGCAAAGATAAAAGAAATGAGAGCTTCAGAGCTTGGTATAGTTGATGAATATACTCTAGAAGGAACATTACTTGGTCATATAACACAAGGAATAAAAGAAGTAGAGGTAGTTGGAAGAGATCTTGGAATTGAAAGTAATAAATTAATTTTAATTCAACATATGATACTTTCACATCATTATGAACCAGAGTACGGAAGTCCTGTAAAGCCTATGATAGCAGAAGCAGAAATGTTACATTATATAGATACAATAGATGCAAGAATGTATGATATGCAAAAGCTTAAAAGAGAAACAAAGGTTGGAGAATTTTCTGAAAGACTTTGGTCACTTGAAAATAGAAGAATTTATAATCATGGACTTGGAAAAGAAGACTAGGAAATATTTAGCTTGAATTTGGAGTTTTAAAGTATCATAATATAATTAATAAAATACGAATTTTAAGGAGGAGACTGTTTTGAAGAAAGTTCAAGAGAGATTTATAGAATACGTTAAGATAGACACAAAATCAGATGAAACAACAGGTTTAACTCCAAGTACAAAGGGTCAACATGTATTAGCTGATAAACTTGCAAAAGAATTAAAAGAAATTGGTATGCAAAATGTAGTTAAAGATGAGTTAGGATATGTATATGCAGTTTTACCTGCTAATACAGATAATAAAGATATACCATCAATAGGTTTTATAGCTCATATGGATACAGCTCCAGATATGACAGGAAAGAATGTTAATCCACAAATAGTTGAAAATTATAATGGTGAAGATATTGTTTTAAATAAAGAATTAGATGTAGTATTATCACCAAAACAATTCCCAGATCTTAAAAAATATGTTGGTAAAACATTAATAACAACAGATGGAACAACACTTTTAGGAGCAGATGATAAAGCTGGTGTTGCTGAAATAATGACAGCTATGGAATATTTAATAAATAATCCAGAAATAAAGCATGGTGATATTAAAGTTGGATTTACTCCAGATGAAGAAATTGGTGAAGGAGCAGATCATTTTAATGTTGAAGCTTTTGGAGCAGACTTTGCTTATACAATGGATGGTGGAGAAGTTGGAGAGCTTGAATATGAAAACTTTAATGCAGCAGGAGTTAGTGTTTTTATAAAGGGTAGAAATGTTCATCCAGGATATGCAAAAGATAAAATGATAAATTCAATATTAATAGCACAGGAATTTACTTCAATGCTTCCACTTGATGAAGTTCCTGAAAAAACATCTGGATATGAAGGATTCTCACATCTTATGGATATCAAGGGTTCAATTGAAGAAACAAAAATGGTATTTATAATAAGAGATTTCTTTGAAGATGGATATGAAAGAAGAATGAAACAATTTAAAGAAATTGAAGGAAAATTAAATGCTGTATATGGTGAAGGAACTGTAACTGTAGAAATTAAAGAAAGTTATAGAAATATGAAAGAAAAGATAGAACCAATGATGCATATAGTAGAAAATGCTAGCAAGGCTATGGAAATGGCAGGAATAAAACCACTTGTAAAGCCAATTAGAGGTGGTACAGATGGTGCTAGACTTTCATTTATGGGACTTCCAACACCTAATATTTTTGCTGGAGGAGAAAACTTCCACGGAAAATATGAATATGTTGCTATAGAATCAATGGAAAAAGCTGTTGAGGTTATAATTAATATAGTTAAAATTTATGGTAAAAAATAAGAAAGATGAGAGTTAGTTAACTAACTCTCATCTTTTTTTTTAGTACATGAGATTTATTTTTTGTACTATTTATAACAAATAGTATACCTGAAATAATACTTGGTATTATTGGTAGGTAAACTGATGGTGTGTTAAGAAAATCCTGTAATCTTAATATAAATAAGTCTTTATCCGAATTATAACAATTTGAATCTAGAAGTAAAAAAACTAATGCAATATTCATAATTAAGAATATTATAGCAACTTTTCTATCTTGTAGATTAAATGCATGTAAATCAAATGAGTAGTTTGTTGATTTGTAGTTATCATTTAAATAAGTTAATATAAGTAAAATAAGACTAAATATATTGATTAAGAAAAATAAATATAATTCAGCCTGAGTAATCACTGTAAATGAATTTACTGAAATCATTATTAATTCGAATGATCCTAATACGAATGTGGAAAAGAAACCTAAGTAGCCAAAAACATAAGCTGCTTTTTTCATTAATTTTTACTCCTTTCATTGTTATCTATAATTTATAATGATAATTATATAAGAGAGAAAGTTAAAAATAAAACCTATTAAATTAAGATATATTGACAAATTTATATCATAATAAATAGCTTATAATAGAAAATAATATTGCTTAAGGAGGAAAACTAAATGAGTAATTTTTATAAAATACATGAATTCGCTAAAAAGGCAGGAGTTACAGAGAGAACTCTTAGATATTACGATAAAATAGAACTTTTAAAACCAAGTTATAAAAATGAAGCTTTACATAGATTCTATACAGATGAGGATTTTAAAAATTTACAAAAAATAATAGGACTTAAGTTCTTAGGTTTTTCTATAGCTGAAATTAAGGAATATGATTTAGATAATAAGGAAAAAACCGAGGAGCTTATAAATAAACAAAAAAGAGCTATTGATATAAAAATAAAAAATTTAAGTGTTATTAGAGAATCACTTGATATGGTTGATAATAATTTAAAGGCAACAGATAGAGTAGATTGGGATGTGCTTATAGAAGATATAAATTCTCTTAGATTAAGTAAGCATAAGAAAAGAGATGGGGTAAAGGAAAATATAGATGAGTTTTATAGAGAGAATCATAAAATAATGTTAGATTTATTAGTTGAATTTTCTAAGACTAGAAAAAAGGATAAGAAAATAGAGATATTACAAAAGCTAAATCTTAGTGTTAATAATATGGAGGAAAGAGAAGATGGGCTTGAAAGACTTTTAAAGGTACTTGAAGAAGTTGATGTAATACCAGAAGATTTAAGAGGAGTTAATAGTAAGGACATAGAAAATCTAATCGAATTTATTAGAATTTATATAGAAACTAAAAAAAAATAAAAAAAATTTAAAAAAGTACTTGAACTTGACCTAAGGTAAACATCTATACTTTAAATCAAGGAGGAAGTCTTAGATAAACAAAAAGTAAAAATAACATTGAAAATATCTAAGATTATATGATTAGTATGGATAAAAAATTTGAAGATATAGTAATGAATGCACATGAAGGAATGCATCAAAAACATGTTGAAGAAAAGAGAGATATGTCAGCACTTAGAGCTATGCATGAAGAAATGCTTAGTGAATTAATTACTTTAAAAGAAGCAAATCCAACAAAGGAAGAAGCTTTAAAGCTTCATGCAGATTTATTCTTAAGAAGTGTTGGGGTAAAGAGTGAGGATGAATTAAATCCAGGACAAAAACATGGATTTATAGCTCATATGAATTCAACAAAGGATTTAGATGCACAATCATTAATAGATATGAATATAAAAGTAATTAAAAAGTATATAGAAAATGAAAAGTAACAAACGATAGTAAATAAACAAAGGAGAGATTAGTTATAATGAATATAAGCTTGAAGATTGCAGCTAGATTTTTAAAGTCTAATAAGGTGCAAACTACTCTTATAGCTATAGGGATAGCTTTAGGTGTTACAGTTCAAATCTTTTTAGGTCTATTAATAAAAAATGTAGCAAACAATATGGTTCAAAGTACTGTAGGAAATAGTTCACAGATCACAATTACAAGTGACGAGGGTTCATCAAAGACATTTGATAATTATAACGCAATTATAAATAAGATAAAATCAGAGTATCCTAATAAGGTAACAGAAATTACTGGAGTTTTAGATACACCAGGCCTTATAAGTGAAGATGGAGTAGATTCTTCAATTCTTGTTAGAGGTATGAATTTTGGAAATGGTCAAAATATTTATGATGTAAAGAAAGATCTTATATCAGGTACTTTACCAAGCAATTCTAATGAAGTTGTAATAGGTGAAGGAATTGCTAAGAAATTTGATTTAAAAGTTGGAGATACATTTAAGTTTACTGCAGCTAATAGAGACGTAAAAGAAGTTAAGATAAGTGGAATAGCAAATCTTAAGGTTGCGCAATTAAATGATACTTGGGTAGTTACAGACCTTTCATATGCACAACAAATGTTTGCTGAAAAAGGAAAAGTTAATTCAATCGAAATGAAAGTAGATAGTAAGGACATATTTAATGCTAATGTAATAGCAGATGGAATTAAGTCAGATTTAAGTAGTAATTTAAAGATAACAAACTGGAAAGCACAAAATGAAAGCCTTTTAAGTGCTTTAAGTGGACAAAATTCATCAAGTCTTACAATACAAGTATTTATAATGATTTCTGTAGCAATGAGTATAGCATCAGTTCTTGCTATTTCAGTATTACAAAAATCAAAGCAAATAGGTATATTAAAAGCTATGGGAATTAAAAATTCTAAGGCTGCTAAGATATTTATCTATCAAGGGTCAATTCTTGGAGTTATAGGAGCAATAATTGGTGGAATTTGTGGTGTAGGTTTATTTGAAATCTTCGCAAACTTTGTAAAGAGTTCAGATGGAGCACCAATCGTAACAAATGAGTTATATCCAGCTTTTATAGTAATAAGTATGATAATAGCATTCTTTGCTTCAACACTTGCAGCAGTATTTGCAGCAACTAAATCATTAAAGTTAGACCCAATGCAAATAATAAGAGATAACTAGGAGGGCAGAAAATGAGCGTTTTACAATTAAAAAATATAAACAAAATATATGGTGAAAAAGTTAAAACACAAGTTTTATTTGATGTTAACCTAGAAGTTGAAGAAGGAGAATTTGTTTCAATAATAGGGCAAAGTGGTAGTGGTAAAAGTACTATGTTAAATATTCTTGGAACTTTAGATTCACCTACAAGTGGAGAAGTATATATCAATGGAAATAGAACAGATAAAATGAGTAAGGATCAACTTGCTGATGTAAGAAATAAAGATTTAGGGTTCATATTCCAATTCCATTATTTATTACCTGAATTTACTGTTATGGAAAATGTCTTAATGCCTTATATGTTATTAGGTAAAAAGATAACAAAGGAAATTAGAGATAGAGCAGAAGAATTACTTGAAATAGTAAATTTATCAAAGGTTAAAAATAATAAGGCTACTGATTTATCAGGAGGACAACAACAAAGAGGGGCAATAGCAAGAGCTCTTATAAATAATCCAAAGATAGTTCTAGCTGATGAACCAACAGGTAACTTAGATTCTAAGACAACAGATGATATTTATAAACTTTTAAGAGATATAAATAAAAAATTTAACACAACTTTTGTAATCATAACTCATGATCAAAAAATAGCAGATAAAGCTGATAGAGTTATTACTGTTAGTGATGGTAAGATTATAAAAGACGAAAAAAATAATTAATAAAAATAGCTGTATCTATTTAGGATACAGCTATTTTTATTTTTTTAATTAGTTTAAGTTAATGGAGAGATAAATATTGTTATTCATCTCTTTTTTTATTAGATTAAGTTATAATTAATATAAGGAAATTATGTAAAGTTGAGGTGGAGGTTATGAGATTTATTCATACAGCAGATTGGCATATAGGAAAAGTAGTAAATGAATTTTCTATGCTGGATGATCAGAGATATATTTTAGATAATTTAGTTGATTTATTAAATGAAGAAAAACCAGATGCTCTTGTTATTGCAGGAGATTTATATGATAGAAGTGTTCCACCTGCTAAAGCTGTTGAACTTTTAAATGAGTATTTTAGCAAGATAGTATTAGAACTTGGAATACCTATAATAGCTATATCAGGTAATCATGATAGTGGAGAGAGACTTTCTTTTGCTAGTTTACTACTTCAAAAACAAGGTTTATATATAGAAGGAGAGCTTAAAAGAAATATTAAACCTGTAACTATAAAAGATACAGATTTTTATTTAATACCTTATTGTGATCCAGCTTTAGTTAGACATATTTATGAGGATAATGATATAAAGACTCATGAAGAAGCTATGCAAAAAATTACAAGCGAAATTAATTTAAATAGAGATAGAAGCAGAAAAGCTGTTATTGTTGCCCATGGATATATAAGTAATCTTGCAGATAGAGAAAATAAATCAAGAGATGAAATTTTAAAAGAAAGTGGACTTGAACTTAGTGATTCTGAAAGACCTTTAAGTATGGGGGGAACTGATATTATTTCAGCTAGAGTTTTTGATGGATTTGATTATGTGGCACTTGGACATTTACATGGAGCTCAAAAAATTGGAAGTGATAGAGTGAGATATTCAGGTTCACCACTTAAATATTCATTTTCAGAAGAAAATCATAAGAAGAGTTTAACTTTTGTAGATATTTCAGAAGATGATATAAAAATTGAATTAAAGCATCTTACTCCAACAAGAGACATGAGAAGCATTAAAGGAAATTTAGAAGAACTTATAAATAAAGAATTTTATAAAAATAGTAATATAAATGATTACATTTTTGCTTATTTAACAGATGAGGGAGAACTTCATGAACCAATGGCAAGTCTTAGAGCTGTATATCCTAATATTATGGGATTAAAAAGAGCAGTTGATAAAACCCTTGATTTTAAAATGATTGAAGTTAATAAAGCTCAAAGAGAAAAATCAAAGATAGAGCTTTTCAAAGATTTTTATGAAAATGTTACTCAAACAGAGTTATCAAGTGAAAGAGAGAATATTGTTTCAAAAATTATTGAAGAAGTGGAGGGAGAAATTTAAATGAAGCCATTAAAATTAACTTTGAGTGCTTTTGCTAATTATGCAGATAAGCAGGAAATAGATTTTACAAAGCTTAATGGAAGAAATATTTTTCTTGTTACAGGTAAAACAGGGGCTGGAAAGACTACTATTTTTGATGCAGTGAGTTATGCTTTATATGGTTCTCCATCAGGTGATTTTAGAGATGTTGCTTCACTTAGAAGTGATTATGCAGATGGTTCTGTTAAAACATATGTTGAACTTGAGTTTGAACTTAGAGGGAAAATATATAAAATAATAAGAAATCCAGAGCAAATGCTAAATAAGAAAAAAGGTGATGGATTAAAAAAAGAACTTGCAGCAGTTGAATTATATCTTCCAGATGGTGAAAAGCCTTTAACTAGAATTAAAGATGTTGATGAAAGAATCAAAGAAATTTTAGGTGTAGATAAAGATCAATTTAGACAAATAGTAATGTTACCACAAGGAGAGTTTTTAAAGTTATTAAAGGCTAGTTCTGGGGATAGAGAAAAAATATTTAGAAGAATATTTGGAACAGAGAGCTTTAATAAGATTCAAGACAAGCTTACTTCTAAAGCAAAAGTTCTTGCTTCTGAACTTAAGGGAAGCAAAACTGAAAGAGATGTTTATGTAAGACAAATTAAAGTAGATGAAAATAGCCTTTTAGAATCACTTATAGAAAGTGAAGATGTTGATATAAATAGAGTTTTAGATAGTTTAGAAGTTTTTATAGATTCTGATAAAAAAGAAGCTACTAGGATGAAAGAAGAGCAAGAAAGTTTAAAGAAGAGTCTTAAAGAACTTGATGAGAAGAAAAGAAGATTTGAACTTGATAAAAAATCTATATTAGAGTTTGAAGAAAATGATTCAAAGCTTAAAGAACATTTAGCTAAGATAAATCAAGTAAATGAATTTGAAAAGAAACTTGAAAGTGGACGTAAGGCTCAAAGAGTAAAAGTTGTAGAAGATAAATTAAATAATTCTAAGAAAGATATGCTTCAAAGGGAAGAAGATTTAAAGAATTATACTTTAAAAGAAAAAGAGCTTAAAGAGTCTTTAGTAAAAGCTAAGGAGTTATTAGAACAAGAAAAGCTAAATAAAACTAAGATTGAAGCTTTAAATATTAAAATTGAAGAACTTAAAAAGCAAGAACAAATAGTGTCTGAATATGATATAAAACTTAAAGCTGTTCAGAAACTAGAAAGAGAATTAGAAATTTTAGATAAAGAAATTAATAGAGTAAAAACTCTTCTTATTAAAAGTGAAAAAGATAAAGAAGAATTAGAAGTTTATATTGAAAAGTTTAGAGATGCAAAAGCTAAGATGGAGAAGCTTATTTATGAAGGTAAGGAAGCAAGAGCAAATGCTGATAAACTTAAGACTTTATTTAATAATTATGAAAATGTTAGATATAAAAAGATGGATCATGGTAAAAAGGCTGAAGAGTTTAAACTTATTGATAAGTCTTATAAAGATGCAAAGAAAATATATGAAGAAGCAGATGATTTATTTAGAAGTGGGCAAGCAGGTATATTAGCACAAATGCTAATAGATGGAGAAAGTTGTCCAGTTTGTGGTTCAACAGAACATCCAAATAAGGCAAAAATGCAAGATAATGTTCCAACAGAAGATGAACTTGAAAAGTTAAAAGTAAAATTTGATGCTGAAAGCAAAAAAAGAGAAGAAGGATTTACAGAATTAAAGCTGCTTAATAATGAAATAGAAAAGTTTTATGAAAACACAATTTATTCTAGTGCAAGAGAGATACTAAATATTTTATCAGAAGACTTTTTAGAACTTGATGAAACAAAGCAAAGAATTATTGTACAAGATAATGGCATAAAAATGAGTGCTCTTGTTGATAAAAAAAGAAATGAATATAAAGATATAGAATCAGAAGTTAAGTTATTAGAAGCAAAGCAAAAAGAACTTGAATTAGTTAAGCAAAGTATAAAAGAGCTTACTATTTCTAATGAAAGAGTTTTAGAAAATAAATTAAGGCTTAGTTCAGACATTTCAGCAGCAAAAGAATCTCTTAGTAATATAGAAAAACAAGTACCAGAAAATCTAAGAGATAAAAATCTTATAGTAAAAGAGAGAAATTCTAATATTGAGCTTTTAGAAAGACTTAAAAAATCTCTTGATGATGCAGAGAAAAATTATTTTGATTTAAATGAAAAATATTCAGCTTTATCTAAGGCAAGACAAATAGCAGAGAATGAATTATATAAAGTTAAAGAACTTGTGGATAACTTAGAGAAAGAATTTATAAACAGTTTAAACTTAGAAGGATTTATTTCTGTGGATAACTATAGAGCTGCTTTGGCTGTGGATAACTTAGAGCTTATAGAAAATAGAATAAAATCTTATTATGAAAACTTAAAAGCATATGAAGCTTTATTAGAAAAAAGTAAAGAAAGATTAGAAGAAGTAGAAGTAAAAGATAAGGAAAAACTTGATTCTGAAATTTCTATATTGAAAGATAAAATTTTAGATTTAGAATTAAAGGATAAGAACTTTGCTGATGAAATAAATAAATTATTAAATAGAGCTACTCATAATAAAGATTGTAGAGATAAGATAAAAGAAGTGACAGTAAAAATTAAAGATAAAGAAGATATCTACAAAGATGTTGCGCATCTTAGTAGTGTAGCAAATGGAGATAAGGGTAATGATAAAAAAGTAAGCTTTGAAAGTTATATTTTAACTTCATATTTTGATGAAATTATTTTAATGGCTAATCAAAGACTTGATAAAATGACTAATGGTAGATTCCATCTAAAGAGAAAAGAAAGTGAAGGAAAAGGTAATGGTAGAAAAGGACTTGAACTAGAAGTCTTTGATAATAATACAGGAAGTATTAGAGGAATAAATTCACTTTCAGGTGGAGAAAGCTTTAAAGCAGCTCTATCACTTGCTTTAGGACTTGCAGATGTTATACAAAGTTATGCAGGTGGAATATCTATAGATACTATGTTTGTTGATGAAGGTTTTGGAACACTTGATCCTGAATCATTAGATAACGCTATTGAATGTTTATTAAATCTACAAAAGGGGGGAAGACTTGTAGGAATAATATCTCATGTTACAGAACTTAAGGAAAGAGTAGATGCAAGACTTGAAGTAACAGCTAGTGAATTTAAGGGAAGTAAAGCAAACTTTATAATTTCATAAATATAAAAAGAAGCTAGGATTTTTTATCTTAGCTTTTTTATTTATAAAATTGATGATTAAGAAAGTTTCTTAATACCAAAACGATAAAATTTTGATATATCTTTGTCTATTTTTATTAATTAGATTTACATTGAACTGATATATTTTATGATATATACTTATTAATGAAAATTTTATAGATGAAAATTAATTTTTAATTGATAATAGAATATCAAGTATTCTTTAAATCTTATAAAATACAGGTAATATTTAAAGAGTATTTAGTATTTAATCAATAAATTAGTTTTTAAATTTAGATAAAATAGAAAGAGGTATTTTATGAATAGTCAAGCTAGAACTAGTAGTCCAGCTAGAAATTTAGCAATAGCAGGATTATTATTAGCAATAGGAATAGTTTTACCATATTTCTTTATGCTATTTGGAACAGAACCAGGTAAGATATTCTCACCAATGGATTTAACTATTCTTTTAGGTGGTTTAATACTTGGTTGGAGATATGGTTTAGCTTTAGGTATTGTGACACCAATATTATCATCAGTACTTACACATATGCCACCATTATTTCCAATAGCAATAACAATGATGTTCCAATTAGGCGTTATGGGACTTGTTACAGGATTACTTAGAAATAAGGTTAATAATTTTATAAATGTAGTTATAGCAGAAATAATTGCAAATATAGTTTATGCTGTAGTTCTTATAATATTATTAGGTATGAGACATCATCATGTAGCACTAGAAGCTGCTTTATTTGGAGTATTTATTAAGGGATTCCCTGGAATATTACTTCAATGGATTATCATTCCTTATTTAGCTAAGGTTTTAAAGAAAGCAGGCGTTTATAATGGATAAAATAAAGGAATATTTCAATAATAGAGCAGCAGACTGGGATAGTCATTCAATAGCTGATGCAGAAAAGGTTGAAAAAATACTTAAAATATCAGAACTTGAAGAAAACTCAGAAATCTTAGATATAGCTTGTGGAACAGGGATTATGGAAGAATTCTTAATAAAGCATAATCCAAAATCTATATTAGCAGTAGATATTGCTGAAAATATGATTAAACAAGCTAAAGAAAAATATAATGATCCTAGAATAGAATTTTTATGTGAAGATGTATTTAATATAAAAGATAAGAAGTTCGATTTTATAATTATATACAATGCATTTCCACATTTCTTAGAACCAGAAAAATTTATAAGTCATATCCATAGCATATTAAAAGAGAACGGAAAATTTGTTATATGCCATGGAATGGGAAGAAAAGATTTAAATGGACATCACAAGAGAGTAGCAAATGAAATTTCATTAGGACTTGCACCAGCAGAAGAGACTGCAAGCATGTTAAATGGATTTGAGGTTAAAACTATTATAGATGAAAAAGAAATTTACATAGTTTATGCTACTAAAAAGTAATATAAAGTAGTTTTGCAATAATAAAGGAGATATTTTCAAATGGTATTTCCTTTTTTTTATTTTTTAAATTAAGTGGCACATTATTTTAGGATAAATACATATAATATAATTATATAGAATGTTTCTAAAACTTGATTTATTATGCATTTTATGATAAAATCTTTAAGTATTATGCGTTAGTAGCTCAGCTGGATAGAGTAGTCGGCTACGAACCGATTGGTCGGGGGTTCGAATCCTCTCTGACGCACCAATTTTAAGGGTTACAAGGTTTTTTGTAACCTTTATTTTTTTAAAAATTGTGCAATAGAAATTAAAAATATAAATTTTATCCTAAATTAAATAAGAAATTAAGCTTATCTATAGTCTTATCTTTTGTATTTTTCATAACATGAGTATATATGCTTATATGTTACTATGACCTAGAAGGGATTGAACTATTTTGGGTGGTATTCTATTTTCATTATATCCAATAGTAAGTTGACCTCTAAATTTACCATTAGACATTTTATATATGGTTCCTTGACCATTTCCTTTAGATTTTGGCTTTCCCTTCTTTTTAGTTTCCATATTAATATAATCTCCTTTATAAATTATTTTGTGCAACTTATAGCAGAATTTTGAGGTTGATTTAAGTGACAAGAGAATTTTAATACAGTAGTGCTATTTAGGTTATGTCACCACTTAAATATATGTTAATAATGTAGTGGTATTTAATTTAAACACTACGATTTATAATAAAACTCAGTGCTCTTAATTCACTGAGTTTCGAAGTCGTTAATATCGATTTCGGATTTTCTGCTATAAAAATAATTCTCCACTAATGGAGAAAGTGGGTAATTCCATATTAGTGAAATTAATTTCTACACAAATGTGAAAAGTGCGAAAATTTTACTATTAAAAATCAATTCCTCCATAAGTGGGGGAAAGTAATTTGCAATCGAATATTTATTATGTTTATAAAAAATGGGAATAATTCAAAGAGCCATAAGTGGAGTTAGATATTAAAATTACTATAATAGGATTACTAATAAAAATAATGTTTAGTGGTAATTGCACCATTGAGTATTCATGTACTGATTTTATAGATATTAATTTTAATGGGAACTCTCTTTAACTAAGTATAGAGCATTTAGTTGATTGGATTAATAATAAGCCTATAACAAATTACAAGTTTAATATAGCTGATTTAATGAATTATAAAGAGTAACTATATAAGTATAAAAATGTATTTTAAATAAAGTGTTGAATATAACTTAATTTCATTAAAGTAATGTAGATATAATCTTAAATATATTTAGGATAAGCTTTAATCTTAGAACAGAATGGAGTGAAAGATATGGTAAAAAAAGATATGAAAAAAGAAATAATTGAAATGTTAAATAATATTAAAAATATAATGTAAATTTTAATATTTTACCACTATAATTCTAATTTTACTAATACTTTTTTTAGTTTTTTTTATTAATTTTATCTTTTTTACTTTAAAAAAAATAATAATAATTATTATATTAAAAAAATATGTTAAATTTTTAAATCAATATATTATTAAAATATTTATCATAAAATAATTGTAAAAAACAAAGAAATTGAAATAAATTTTTTGTGAATATATAATAAATAAAAAAGATTAAATTACTAAAGTAAGGAATGATAAAATATGAATTTTTCTAAAGAAGTAGATTTTGCTAAAAAAAATTATGTATTAGTTGCTTCTATAATTTTAGCTATATTAAGTTCCATTTTTATAAGACCTAAAATAAGTTATATAAATTTTAGAGTATTAATTATACTATTTTGTTTAATGCTTATTTTTAGTGGATTTAATAGAATAAAATTTTTAGATTACATATCTATATCTATTATTAGTAAATGTAAAACTACGAGAATTTTGGAGTTCGCATTAGTATTTATTACTTTTCTTATGGCTATGATAGTAACTAATGATGTAGCTGTTATTATTATGGTTCCTATAGCAATTTTAATTAGTAAAAAAGTGAAATTTAATATTTTAAATACAATTATTTTACAAGATATAGGAGCAAATTTAGGAAGTTTTTTTACTCCTATGGGTAACCCAAGAAACCTTTATCTTTATACCCATTATCAATTAAGTTTTCTTAATTTTATAAAAGTAACAACACCCTATTTAATATTATCAATTATATTTATAACAGCTCTTATATTAATACAACAAAATGAGACTATAAAAGTTGAACTAGAACATGTAAAAGTTAAAAATAAAAAAGAAGGATTTATATTAGCAATTATTTTTATTTATGATTTATTATGTGTATTAAATATTGTAAACGATATATCAGCGTTAATAATAACAACTATAGCGATGTTAATAATAGATATAGAAGCATTTAAAGGTGTAAATTACAAATTATTATTAACTTTTATTGGATTTTTTATATTTGTAGGAAATATTCAAAGCATATCAGAATTTAAAATATTTATGGAACATATTTTAGGTGGAAGATATAGTACATTTTTCTTAACAATGATTTCGGAACAAATTATAAGCGGAGTCCCAACTGTTATGATGTTCTCACATTTTACTAATCATTATAAAGAACTTATTTTAGCTATAAATATAGGCAGTATGGGAACTTTAATTTCAACTATGGCAAATTTAATTTCATTTAAGGAATATACAAAAGTATTCAATAATGGAAAAAAATATTTTAAAATATTTACTATATATAATCTTATAGGTATATCTATTTTTACAAGTTTATATTTAATTAGTACAATATTTTAAACTTAATTTAACACGATATAATAATATAGAATTTTTATTTTTAAGTTAGAATAACAATAAAGAGCCACAAAAGAAAATGCGTAAGATGAAGTTTATAGTTCAACAACAACTCATGTTATTGGAAATGAAAATGATGAACGTATATAGCTAGATAAAAGGAAGAGAGGATGTATCTGTAATTTGATACATCCTCTTTATTCTATAAAAAAATATGCAATAAGTGTGCAATAGATTTTATTTTTATATAAATTTATTTGTTTAGTTTTTTTACAAAGAAAGTTGAAATAATACCTACCAATAAGAGTATTGCAATTAATATAAAGGCTAAAATAAATTCATTATTGTTTATTAAATCTACAGTAAGAATAGGTCCAACACTTGTACAGATAAAAAGTATAAATGTATGTAGGGATACTGCACTTCCTTTATCTTTTCCACTAGCAACATCTATAAGAGCAATAAGTGCTGGTACTCCAAGAGAAATTCCTAAAACAAAAATAATACTTACTATTTTAAATTTTTCTTTTATTATTTAATTAAGTTTATTTTTAAGATGTAACTATAATTAAAAGTAATGAGTGTTACATGTAATATATGTTTCAAATTATAATAGTTTTAAATTTATAAGTCAATAAAAATATAATTTAAATAAAAAATACCTATGAACAATTTTGTTCATAGGTATTTTTATTATGCTTTATTGGGATCTGCTTTAAAGACATTATCTCCATAATCTTTAACTCTTAATTTAGTTTTTTCTAAATAAGATAAAGCCTCATCATACATTCCACAATTAAAATAATCTCTTTTATATATTTTTTTTATCCATAGTTCAAGTTTTTTTATATCTTCTTCAGCCTCTTCAAATTCAAGAAAGTCATAATTATTTTCTTCACTTTCTCTATCTAATTCATAAATTGTATTTTTGCAGTTCTTTATGAATTCAGTATATTCATTTATTGATTGTGAGTTAAATTTATTTATAATAGAATCTTCATCTTCTTTACTTAGGAAGCTTAATTCACTTAATGTTGATTTTGCACCTTCAAAAGATTTAACTTTATCATTTAATTTTTTTAATTTAGTAAGTATATCTTCTTTTTGAGGAAAGAGAGCAACACCTTGTTGTAGATAAACAGCTCCAAGGTTTTTCATAGATCTCCAAATATAAACTCTATTTTTAGAAGGTTCACTAGGTATTTTATATGAAAAAACTAAAAAATTTATTTTCATTTATGTCCTACATCCTTTCAATAAACTAATCTAACTATTAAAAAGCTAATTAGATTTTTAATAGCTAACTTTAAAGTCATATAATAAAGATATTATAGCATAGAGAAATTTTAAAATTAGAAGTATACTATAATTCATCTGATATTTTATTTTTATATTTAAGTAAATAATACAAAGATTAATAGTATAATAAGAGTACTAGAATTTAGATAATATTAAAGATAATATAGATATTTTTTAAAACTAAGGAGGAAGACTATTGGAATATATAGCAGTAGTAGATACTAACGATAATATAATTTCGTATCAAGAAAAGATGGAAGTTCATGAAAAGGGTATACTTCATAGAGCATTTTCTGTTCTTCTATTTAATGATAAAAATGAGCTATTACTTCAAAGAAGGGCTTTAGAAAAATATCATTCACCAGGCGAATGGACTAATACTTGTTGTAGTCATCAAAGAGAGGGAGAAACTTTATTAGAGGCTGCAAATAGAAGAATAACAGAAGAACTTGGAATTAAAGATGTTGAGTTAAAAGAAGAGTTTACCTTCCATTATAAGTGCAAATTTAGTAATGAACTATATGAAAATGAAATAGACCATGTTTATACAGGAACATATAATGGTGATATAAGTAATTTTAATAGGGATGAAGTTTGTGAAGTTAAATGGATTAGTTATGATGAACTTGTTGTTTGGATGGAAAATAGACCTGACGAGTTTACTTTCTGGTTTAAGGATATAATGAAAAGGATACCTAAAGACTTCAAATTTGATTAAAAAGGATGTGCTCATTAGAGAGCACATCCTTTTTGTTTATAGGAGGTGAATAGAAATATATAAAAGAGTAGAAGATATTAGTAATTAATAGAAAAGTTGAGGTAGTGTTTTATGACTTTTGATTTACTTATTAATATTTTTGATGAACATAATGAGGCTAGTATCTTGCTTACAGAAAAATATAAACCTAAAAATATATTATTTTTTTACACAGAAAACTTTGAAAAAATACAATTAGAAAAATTAAAAAGATATTATAATGAGAAATTTCCAAGTTGTATATTTGAATATAAAAGATTAAGTATAGATAATCCGTGTAGTATAGAGAGGATAATAACTTCTTATGAAGGAATAGAGGCCGTTTGTAATTTAACTTCAGGAAAAAAGCTTTGTACACTTATGGTTTATAGCTTTTGTCTAAAACATAATATTGATTGTAGATATGTAGATATAAAAAATGAAAAGCTTATAACTCTTACTAAAGATGGAGTTTTTGAAAAACAAAATAGTTTTGTAGATTTAAATATCGAAGATATTATAAAAAGCATAGGTGGTTCTATAATTATAGATTCTACTGAGTTTTATAATAAAGGAGTTATAGATGAAATCACAAGTTGGATATCAAATAATCTTGATAAGTGGGAAGAGGTAAAGCTTACTCTTCAAGATAATACTATTTTTATAAGAGATGATAGGAATCCTGATTTTATGAAAATAAAAAAGGAAGCTTTAAATAGTAATGATATTAAATTTTATAGGGATGCTTTAAGATTTTTAGAATCTAGAAAGCAAATAGCAGTAAAAGAAAATAATGAATTCTATAAAATTTACTTTTTAAATGATTTCTTAAAAAGTTTTATTTTTAAAAGTGGAACATGGCTGGAAGTATTAACTAAAAAGGTTGTTGAAGATATAGAAGTAATAGATGATGTTAAAAGTGGAGTATTATTTCTTTGGAATGATAATAAAGCAAAAGTTAGAAATGAATTAGATGTTGTTGCAATAAAAGATTCTGTACTTATTTGTATTTCATGTAAGGATTCTAGAAAATACGATGAAGTTGCTTTAAATGAGCTTAATGTATATGCAAGTCAATTAGGTGGAGAAAATGTTATTAAAATTCTTGTGGCAACTAAAAAACCACTAAAGAGTACTATTTCTCATAGAGCTAGAGAAATGAATATAAATATTGTTATTTATGATGGGAATTTAGATAAATTTAAAAATGTTATAGCTGCAATAGTTAAAAATAAAAAGAAATAATTTTATATAAAAAAAGACTAGTAAGAAATATTCTTACTAGTCTTTTTACTAAGCTATTTGCTCAGCAACTACTAATATATGTTCGCCAGTTCCATTTGAAAGGCAGGTATTTAAAAGAAGTACTTTACCTCCATTATAAGGTTTTATACCATACATAGATTTAGATAATAATCTAGATACTTCTGCTTTCATTTGGTCCTCATTTAGATTACCTAGTTGTAAGGATATATCAGGTTGGCAATATAATGCACCTATAACTTGATAAGTAGCTAATTTATTTTCTGCTCCTTCATAAATATAAACTTTATGATTTGCATCAAAGAATTCTTTATTTTTAAAATTCATTAATTGAGAGAACATTATACCATTTAACATATTATGACCATTGATAAGTGAAACATTATCAAATCCTGAGTTAGCATGATCTAAAAAGATGCTTCCATTCCAATAAGGTTCACCTTTCCAATTATGTGTTAAATAGTAGTCATCTGGTTTACCATGCTCTATTGGATAATTTATATTTGTTCCATCTATAAAAATCCATCCAACAACACCAGGATTAACTTTATGTGCTTCATCATAATATTGCTTTAAATTACCCATTTCATCAATAGGTTTTTTCCACTTCTCACCGTTAATTAAGTTTTCAAGCTGACCTATTGCTGAATTGTTTCCTTGTATATTTAGAGTTGAATTATAATATGTATTATATGAAAAATTCAGATATTTATATATTGAGAATAGTCCAAGTATAACTATTATTATTAAAACTATTCCTATTCTAGCTCTTCTTTTGTTCAATGTTATTACCTCCTATCTAATATTTAATTAATCTTTTTTTCTAAATGAAAAAAAGCTAATTATTGAAATAAGTATTATTCCAACTATTATATAAGTCCACTTACTTATTAAAATTTTAATTAATGTTGGTGGAGTTTGATTAGTAGCTAAGCTTATAGTTGCGGGTTTATTTACATCTTGATTAGTAATATCTTTTGTAATTACTTTAGGCTTTTCATTACCAATAGTAAGGTCTATTTCTTGTCTAGCAGAAGCCATGCCTCTACTTACACCAACTATTATTTTATTGCTTCCTTTTTCATAGTTTGCGATATAAGGTTTTAAATCAGTTGTAGGACCATTTAAAATTTGATCTAATGATATATTTTTTAATTCATCTTCATTATTTATATGTAAGCTAGTTTTAAAATCTACTGTATTATAAATGAAAGGAGCTACTGTTACATTTCCATTAGTATCTATAGCTTCAATATATTTAGCACCAAAGTTAGCTTTTGAAGTATCTATATTGGGGAATATAATTGTTCCGCTTTCTTCCTGACCATTTGCATTCATTATTTTTGGAGTTAAAAGAGCATTTAAATCTACAGTTCCATTAATCTTATATATATTATTTACAGTACCAGTATAAAGTATAGGGGCATTGGCGTTAGTTAAATTCTTAGTTTCATAACCATGTTCTAATTGAATTATCTCCATTTTCCCATACTTTGTTTGTAAATATGTAGTTGGCATTCTCTCTAATACACCATTAGGGCCTACTGGAGGATTATCAAATTGACTTGGATTTTCGCTTGAAATATTATTCCAGTCATTAGTTTCATATTTTATAGTGTAATTTTGAGTAGCTTGTGCTGTTATAGCACTAGAAGTACTTCCAGCAACTACTGTAGCAAGAATAAAAGTTCCTAATAAATTTCTTTTTATCATTTGTTGCCTCCTATATTCTGTTTTTTATTATATTTAAGCATATAAGTTAGAAAAATTCATCTATTTCTCATAATATTAATTTAATATGATATATAGATTTAAATAAATGTATTGATATTAATTTTTATATTTATCAGATAAATAGATTTTTTTTAGTTTTAAATTTATTAATTTAATTTATTTAGATAAAGTATTGTTAATAAATTGTTTCTAATCTTTCAAAAAAGAGTATTTTTTATTTACTAAAATATTAAAAAAAACTATTAACAGATAAAAGTTATTACTTGATATGTAGAATGAATTATAATATTGTATTATCAAAATAGTAATTTCAAGAAATATTCTATTAATTCCATAAAATATATTAATGGTAATAAGTGTTAAATGTTGACATACATTTAATAATATTATTAAATATTATTGAACAATATTAATAAATTGAAAATAAAAAAATAAAAATGTTAATATATATAGTTGATTTTATGGAATAATATCTTTTAATATTAGAATAACAAATTTAAAATTTATTATTTAGTTATAAGTTTTTATATATAAAAATTTATAGCTTTTTTAGACTGAGAAGTAAATTAATATAGAATTAAATTTTTATTATATAGGTGAATATAATTAAGGAGGAACTCTAAATGAAGAGTAATAAATTAAAATCACTTGCAGCAATGGCTACTGTGACTAGTTTAGTTTCAATGACATCTACAGGTTATCAGAGTAGTAATGTAAGTAATAACACAAATAATAATGGGAAAAATACAACATTATTAGCTAGTACATCTACACCAGAAAAAATTAGTCCAGATGATTTACAAGTTAATATAACAAATGTTAGTGTTACAAAAACACTTGCTAATAATCCAAGTAATACTGATAAATATATTCCAGAAAATAATGTACCAAAAACAGGAGATATCGCTACAGCTGGTACAATAGTAACATATAATATTTCAGTAACATTAAGAAGTAAATCAGGTAAGTTATATAATGTACCAGATTTCTATTTAACAGCTAATCCAATTGCTAAGTATATGACAGATGGTAAAGCAGAAACAACTCAAGAACAGGAAGCTGCTAAAGAGATACTTAGTGCAATAAATGTAAAATTAGGAGAAGTAAAAAATCTTAATAGTACATCAACATTTACAGTAACAGCTTCATTTAATATTGGAGAATCAGACTGGGATATGGATTTAATACCTAATATAAAAATGCATATTAATGCTAATGGTAAACAAGAAACTATACCAGTCAATGCTCCAGATATAAAGTTAACAAGAGCATATACTAATTATATACAGCCTGATTTATCTCTAGATTCAGATGCTAATAATCCACATGTTCATTATTTAAATGTAGCCTTCAGTAATACAACTGCTGTTAATAATCCCGGTGTTTATAATGTTAACAATAGTAAGGTGAAAAATGTAACATTTAAGATAGTTAACCCAGATCCAGATGAATTAAAAATAACACCTTTAGATGTTCCAGGATTAGTTAAAAATGCTGATGGTACATATACAATTCAAGGTAGTTTAGCTAGTTCAATGAATAAGCTATTTAAGATTACATCAACTACCAATAATAGATTTATAAAAGATATAACTGTTGAAGCAGTAGGGGAAAAATTTACAAGTCCTTCAGGGGTTGATGCATCAGCTGCGACAACTAATTACTATATACCTGAAAGTATAACAGTATCACAAAATCAATTAACTAATAGTTCAGATGCTATTAATATGCAACAATCATCTGTAACAGGTACTACTCAGCAAATGAGTGGAGGAACAAATAATAATAAAGTTACATATAGCTCAACAATAGATGCTGGGTTACATGGAAAGTATAAAGTATATACAGGTTCATTAGTTACAAATGGTGAAGTTGTATTATATAATATGCAAAATAGTAACGTAAATAATGATCAAACTTATTATAGTTTAAATAAAAGTACAGTTAATATATTAAAGAATGGAACAGCACAAGAAAAAGAAAAAATACTTTATGATATGGCTCATGGGCAAATGAATGGTATTGGTGAAATGTATACAGCTAGTCAAATGACAGATATGATAAATGCAAATAAAGCATTACCCAATATTAATTTTGTAATGTCAGAAGCCGATTATAATGGTTCAAAATTAAATATAAGTTCAAGTTATATAACAGCACCAACAGCTGGAATTAATAATAGAGTAATTTCAAGAACTTATACAATAGGGGTTCTTCAAGGAAATTATACACCAGATGAACTTAAAACTATGGATTCACAAATTGAGTCTGGAAAGGCAAGTCAAGATGGAGTTATAACTACTGATGGTAAGTTTGATGGATTCATGATGTCACCTCCAAATTCATATACAGATGAAAAGGTTCAAGCTGATGGAATAAATCAGATTACAGATACAAGATATGAAGGATATTCACATGGTCTATCCTCAGGTGTAGTTACAGCTCGAGATTATACAAATGTTATGGTAGATAATTTAGGGAACCTTTTTGGAAATTCTGTTAATCAAGTTAACGCTAGTTGGTTAAATAAGCCACATAACTTCGCAGCAGCAGTTAATGGGTATGGAAGTGGAGCAGAAGCTGATTTTACAAATCACTCTCAAATGGTGATTAATATGGGAGCACCTTTTAAAATAATTGGACCTGTTCAATTAGGAGGACTAAATTTAAGTCCTAGTGATTATAAAATTGAAGGTGATAAATTAGTAGTTAATATGGTAAAGGGATATGGAGTATATTTATCTAATACTCCAACTGTTACTTATAATGCTCAATATACTGAGCCTAATAATATAATTAAACCTTTAGATATTAGTGCGCAAATGGTTGGACCAGATGGACATCAAGGGCTACAATACAATTACAATAATATTCCAAATCATAGTGTAGTTGCAGGTGGATTACCTACTCAGACTGAATATCATACAAAGATAGTTATAGCAAGAGTTACAAATAACGATTGTCAACATAGTTCAACCCCTGTAAATAGTAATAATGAATCAACATTAACAGATATGGTTCAAAATGAAAATGGTTCAACTAAACAATATATGATAGTTGGACAACTACCAACAGATGGAGCTAATAATTTACCAGGTGAAGAAGGATCTGTTAGCCAGGGTGGCTTAAATACTAAGTTAGAATCTTTAGATACTGATGGAGCACCAACTTGGGTATTACCTAAATCAGCATTAAATGCAGCTAATCAAGCTTTATTAGATTCACCAGATGCTAATAATTTAAAGGGAAAAATGTCATATGTTGAAAATCCAGTCAATGGATGGATAAAATATATACCTGGAAAGACTGATTTATCAGATGTTGTTGGATATGTAACAACTCCAACAATACAAGGTGGACAAGACTTTAAGATGCAATATAAGGTTAAGCTAGGTGGAGTTGATAGTGGTACTTATCAAATAATTAACTCAGCATTTAAATATTATGATATGACAAATAATATTGGTTCAACAAGTAATATAGTTTCACTTACTCCTCCAGGAGAAAATTTAAATTATACTTGGATTTCAGGAGTTACAACTCCAACTGGAGAATTAACAAAGGCAGAACTTAATAATACTGTTGATGGACATTCATTAAAAGAATTATTTGGACATGGCCCAGATAATGATGGAAGTTGGGATTTAACACCTAAGGCTTTACAAAGTAAAGTTGATTTAGCAACTAATGCTGAAGAAATGAAGAAACTAGGATATAAATTAGATGAGATAGAAGTCAATGGAAAAGTCGTAACTCCAGATTGGTTTAAGACAGTAGGTATATTACAAAATTCAGGAATTACTCATATTAAATTTGTAATTTCAAAATTACCAGAGCAACCTGTACAAAAATATACAGATACAGTAAAGGTAGTTGATGAAAATAATCAACCAGTGATACCTGAAGTTTCAGTAACTGGGGTTTCTGGAACAGATACAGGACTTAAAGCTCCTAAAATACCAGAAGGATATCATATTGTAAATGTTACTGATAACAATAAGACAATAGAACCTGGAGTACCAAGTAAATTTACAAATGATGACCAAAATATTGTTTATCATATTGCTAAGAATCCAATAACAACAGTTGAAGAATTTTATCCAAATGGAAAGCCAGTAGTAGCAAACAAGACAACTACAAATCTAGAAGGAGCTAAAGTTGATACAGCTATTCCAGATTTACCAAACGGATATCAAATTACAAAGATAACTGTTAACGGAAAAGAAGTTTCACAAAACGAAGTTCCAACTGTTCAAAGCAAGGATAATCAAACTATTATTTATACAATAGATAAGATGCCAACAGATACAGTTAAAGTTATTGATAATAAAGGAAATGAGGTTGTACCATCAGTTTCAAAAACAGGTAAGATAGGAAGTAACACAGGATTAAATATTCCTGATATTCCAAAGGGTTATCATATAGTTAATATAACTAATGGAAATGGTGAA
>Cebus_capucinus_imitator_PRJNA485217_SSR013__coassemble_299_pt1 | contig 30376 bp, 32 predicted proteins | sample Cebus_capucinus_imitator_PRJNA485217_SSR013__metabat2_low_PE_007 | metagenome-assembled genome bin Cebus_capucinus_imitator_PRJNA485217_SSR013 | reverse complement strand
ATCTACTGATACTTCTAAATATATCATTAACTTAGGAGTCTTAATATGATTTACCATATTCTCTAAAAGTTCTTCATATAGTGCAAACTCTTCTTTTGTCATATCTCCACTTTCACATAACATTTTTGCGAATATTGCATCTCCATATATACTTCTATCTAATATACATCCTTCTATTTTTGAAGCTTCTTTTAAATGCTTAAATCTACTATTTAAGAAGAATACTTGTGATGGAAATGCATATCTTGCTCTATCATAGTAGAACTTAGGTAGAATAGGATTATCTACTACCGGTTCTGCAAATTCTTTTAAATCCCCTCGTTTTGCTAATATACTCATTAGAGTACTTTTTCCTACTCCTACAACGCCATCTATTACTATCATTAAGCATACTCCTTTTCTTAAGTTATATATGTAAACTTCTATTTATTATTTGCAGCATCTATTTCTGCAAGTTTTGCGTCTATTAATGCTAAAACTTGATTTCTGTGTTCTTCAACATTTTCAAAGTCTAAGCCATCTACATTTATCTTTAATATTGGTGATATATCATAAGCTTCAAAATATGTTTTGTATTCATTATTTAATTCTTCCCAGTAAGCTCTTTCAACTACTTGTTCATAGTCTCTTCCTCTTTTTTTGATTCTTCTCATAGCTTCATCTACTGATACTTCTAAGTAAACCATAAGTTTTGGAGCTTTAACATGTTCTAACATATTTTCTAAAAGTTCTTTGTATAGTTCATATTCTTCTACACTCATTTCACCTTTATCACAAAGCATTTTAGCAAATATAACATCTCCATATATACTTCTATCTAAAACACATCCATCAATAGCTGATGCTTCTTTTATATGCTTAAATCTTTTATTTAAGAAAAATACTTGTAATGGGAATGCATATCTTGCTCTATCATAATAGAACTTTTCTAAGATTGGGTTATCTACTACTGGTTCTGCAAAAGCTGTTAACCCTCTCTCTGCTAATATATTCATTAATGTACTTTTACCTACTCCTACTACTCCATCTACTACTATCATTGGCCAATTTCCTCCTCTGTCTATTTTGCCTAATAATTCTTTATAAGTTTCTAATTTTGTTTTTATTATTGTTGAAGACACTATTTTATTCCTCCTTAAATACAATTTTAAGCTATTTTATAAAATGTAATGTGATCTCTCCACTGCCCATTTATAAATAAATACTTACGATTTATTCCTACCTCTTCAAATCCACATGCTTTTAAAACACCTTTTGATCTTTCATTATCTAAAAGTGTAGATGCTTCTATTCTATGTAGTCCCATAGTATCAAAGGCATAATCACAAATTAACTTTAGTGCTTCTTTCATATATCCTTTACCTTGTTGATTCTTATCTATTCCATATCCTACAAAAGCACTCTTAAATACTCCGTAAACTATATTTGAAAGTTTTATCTTACCTATTAGCTTATTATCTTTAAATATCCCCATATCTAAACTTGTACCATTTAAATATTGTCTATAACTTTCAAGTAATATATTTCTTTGTACTTCTAAACTATAAAAACTTAAATCTCTTGTTGGTTCAACTTCATGTAAATGCTCTTTATTATCAATGTAATATTGTAACATTTCGCTTGCATGTTCTGGTGTTAAATTTTTAAGAGTAATTCTTTTTCCTTTAAGTTCTAGATTTATCATGTTCATACTATCTTTAAAAGCGTGTTTATCAATTCCAAATAGAAGTTCATCTCTTTGTATTCCATTAATCACTGTATTATTAGCTAATATTCCTTCTAGAATAAATCCATTATTTAAAAAGGCTGTTATATTAATATCTTCACTTACAAATATATTAAGTTTAAATATATCTTTTTTCTTAAAAATAACCTTTGAAAGTATTTCTAAGGCCTCTTCTAATAAATGTGCATTATCTCTATAGAACTTAAGTTTTATTGAAGCTCTTTGTTCATTTGAATTAAGTTCTAATATAGAGAATCTCCCTATTGTTATTCCTGAAGAATCTTTTATCAAATAATCTGTTTTGCTACCCACAACTAGGTCTATTTGAACATTTTTCGCTCCCTGCATATATATCTCTCCAAATATTTTTTAACTATCTCTTTACTAATCTATCTTTAGTTCTATTATAAAGAATTATCATTAAAATTGCACTTAGCACTAAACTGATTGGGATTAAATAAAATGATTTTTCCGCACCAATTTCATCACTTAACACTCCCATAATCTTATTCATAAACATTATTACAAAACTAACTGCAGTTACTACTACTCCTGTAACATAAGAACTCTTTTCAGTAAACACTTTACCTACTGTTAAAACAGTTGTTGGGAAAGTTATTGCGAAGAAAATACCAGATAAAGATATTATAATTAATCCAGATTCTCCAAGCATTATTCCAATAGTAACTAAAATCGCTGCTAATATTAATGAAACTGTTACAGTATTAAGATAGCCTGTCTTTTGAACTACAAATCCACCAAGTAATCTTCCAAGAGCAAATACTGCAAAGAATATAGCTGTATACATAGCTCCTGTTGATGCATCTAAATTAAAGCTTGAACTTACATAGTTAGTAAACCAACTTCCAAGTCCTTGCTCTGCAAAACAATATAATCCTAATCCTAGCATATAATATATTATTATTGGGTTTTTTAATAATTTGTTTAATTTAATTTTTTCATTTTTACTTTTTTTACTTTCTTTAGTTGGCATTTTAAAGAATATAAATACTATTAAAATTATTATATATATCATTGCTAAATAGAAATAAATTTTTTTCCAACCTATTCCCATACCTGATAATTGCCCAAAAAGTGCTTGACCTCCACTTGCTCCAACTGCATAAAAGAAATGCATTAGATTCATGATTATAGTTTGAGCCGTAAGTACTATTATAGGTATTATCGTATTACTTGCAATAGCATTTAATGCCACTCCCCCACTAGCAAAAGCTAGCCCTATTAATAACATTGCAAAATTATTTGCTCTTGATAAAAATAAAAGTGAAGCAATAGAGACTATTATTCCCAAGATATAAACTTTCTTCTGCCCTATCTTTTCACTAAGTGTTCCACCTATATATGTAAATAGCATATATGCTGCTGAGTTAATAATAAACATATTACTTATACTATTATCGTCAACTCCAAATTCAGCCTTAAATGCTGGTACAAAAATACCCATTGTATTTTCAATGACTGCTGCTAATATCATTAGAATAAATACAAATATAAGTGCCTTCCAATTATTCTTTTTTTCCATCATTGCCTCCTGATGTTTATCTTTTTGTTTTTATATCTATATATTTACCTTTTTATAAAACATTAAAATTATAACATAAAAAATTTTAATTGCTATTTCTTTATTACTATGTTTAGATATTTTTAGAAGAGTAAGAAAGGTCGTGTAATTTTTTATGAATAAACAAAATATCATGAAAATAAAAATGTTCCTTATGGGTCTTGAAGGAAGATTTACTGAGGATTCAAATATATTTAAAGGTCTATATGTAACATATAAAGCTGGACTTAAAACTTTTAAAGGCATAGGTAAATTTGAAGACGGAAAAATAAAGTATAATTTTAATGGAACTTCTAAACTTCTAAGCATTAATGAAGTATTAGATGTTATAGCTGAAAATTGTGCTAATTATGATGAAGTTTCTATTATATATAAAGAAAGAGGAATGGATATAACAATCACTGGAGATAACAAGAATGTTAAGATGAGTAATAAAGAAGTCCCAGATGAAGAAATTTCAGAAGAACCTAAAGAAATTTCAAATCCAAGCACATCTACTTTATTAAATAGAGATTATTATATAAAAGTTGGTAAAGCTGATGCACTTCTTAAAGAAATAGGAATCATGAGCAAAGATGGTAAGATTAAAAATAATAGAATAAGAAAATACAATCAAATAGATCATTATATTGAACTTTTAGAAGATGTTTTAGATACTCTTCCTCAAAATCAAGTTATAACTATTTTAGACTGTGGATGTGGTAAGTCTTATCTTAGCTTTGTTCTTAACTATTACTTAACTGAAGTTAAGAGAAGAAAATGTCACTTTATAGGTATAGATATTTCTGAAGGAGTTATTGAAAGTTCAAAGAAAATGGCTGAAAACCTTGGATATAGAAATATGGAATTCTTAGCTATGGATATTAAAGAATATAAGCCTAAGAAAAATATCAATGTAGTTATATCACTTCATGCTTGTGATACAGCAACAGATATGGCTCTTGCTCTTGGAATTAAGTTAAAGAGTGATTGTATTATTGCTGTTCCTTGTTGTCAAAAAGATTTATTAAGTCAATATAAATATGAACCATTTAAGGAAATCTTAAAACATGGAATATTAAAGAGAAGAATGGCTGATGTTTTAACAGAAGGTATGAGAACTATGATGCTTGAAGCTAATGGATATAAAGTTTCAGCTCTTGAATATATATCACCACTTGAAACTCCTAAAAATCTAATGATTAGAGCTACTAGAACAGAAGAGGAAAATCCAGAAATGTTAAATGAATATGTTAAGTTAATGTCTGCATTAAATGCTTATCCAGCACTTTATGCGTTCTTAAATGAAGAATGGATGTCTAATTAACATAATAATTAAAAAGGAGCTATCTTAAAATGGAATAAAATCCATCTTTACTGATAGCTCTTTTCTTTTGAATTATATATTTATAAGAAACTTTAACTATTATATTTTTAAATTGAAGAATAGTTCTATATTCACCAAAATCCTTTTTTATATGAAAATATAGTGAGCAAAATTAATTTATCAAATAATTAATAAAAACTCTTGACTTCGAGTTAACTCAAAGTTATATAATTTTTATGAGAAGAAAATTCGAAATATTAAGGGGTATTTATGAAAAAAACATTATATTTAATGAGACATGGTCAAACTTTATTTAACAAAATGAGAAAAATACAAGGTTTCTGTGATTCGCCATTAACTGAGGAAGGTGTAAAACAAGCTCAAAAGGTAAGGGAATACTTTAAAAATATTGATTTAGATCATTTTTATTCTTCTACCTCTGAGAGATGTTGTGATACATTAGAAATAATCACAGAAAATAAGCAGCCTTATATAAGATTAAAGGGACTTAAGGAAATGAACTTTGGTGCTTATGAAGGCGAAAGTGAAGATTTAAATCCCAAAAACCCAGAGGGATATGAAACCTTTTTTGTACCACTTGGAGGAGAATCTATAAATGAAGTTAGAGATAGAATGGTAAAAACATGCACTGAAATAATGGATAAAGAAGATCATAATATTGTACTTGCAGTATCTCATGGAGGTGCTTGTTATCATTTTTTGAGAGCATGGCAAGATCCAGCAGAAGAACTTAAAAAAGGATTTGGCAATTGTTCTATTTTCAAATATGAGTATATGAATAAAAGCTTTAAATTAATTGAGGTAATTAGACTAGAATTTTAGCACAAGTTATTCTAAGATTACTTATCTGTTTATCTTCAACTTATAGAAAATTTGATTATTATAATATTAATCATCAATTAAAAAATAATCAAATATAAATAAATTTAAATATAAGAGGACTATCTTTAAAGGGAAACTTCATTACACTTTAAGATAGTCCTTTTTTTATTTTAAATATATTATCTTTCTATTTCTTTTAATAAGTCATTTACTACTTGTGAGGCAAGTATCATACCTGAAACTGCAGGAACAAATGACATACTTCCTGGAGTTGATCTCTTTGAAAGTCTCTTTATTTCTCCATCTTCAGTTTTGTTTACTTCAACTTTTAGTTCTTCTGTCTTTGGTGCTTGATTTTTATGAGCCATAGGTTTTACTGGTTTTTCTTCTGAGTAAACAACCTTTAATTTTTTAACTCCTCTTTTCTTAAGTTCTATTCTCATTACTCTAGCTAATGGACAAACCTTTGTTTGATTTATATCAGCAACCTTAAATTGTGATGGGTCAAATTTATTTCCTGTTCCCATAGAAGCTATAAGCTTTATTTTGTTTTTATAACAGTATTCAGCTAAAGCAAGTTTTGATGTTACTGAATCTATAGCATCTACTACATAATCAACATCATCTGGAATTACTTCTGCAATATTTTTTTCTGTAAGGAATACTTGCTTTGTTATCACATTACATTCTGGATTTATAAGAAGCATTCTCTCTTTCATAACATCAACTTTATTTCTATCAACAGTTTCTCTTGTTGCATGTATTTGTCTATTTAAATTACTTATATCAACTGTATCATTATCCACAATTATTATTGTTCCAACACCTGTTCTTGTTAGAGCTTCAGTAGTAAAGCTTCCAACTCCTCCAACTCCAAATATTATAACCTTAGAGTTTTGTAACTTTTTTATCCCCTCTTCGCCGATTAAAAGCTCTGTTCTAACTAATTGTTCACTTAACATAACTTTCTCCTTTCATTAGTCAATCATAAAAAAATATATTGAATTTAGAGATTTTTTACTGTATGTTATCATACTTAAACCTCCCTTTCAATAATATATTAAAAGATTACAAAAGTGGAGGTTTTTTTTATGTCTCTAAAAGAGTTTAATATATTTAAACGAATTCAAGATGGAAATATATATGTAAAGCCATTTAATATATTCATAGCTACACTTATCATTATAATTTATTATATTTTAATAAATTTATTTAGTGGATTATCTGTATATTTAATAAATTCATTAAATATACAAAATACTTCATTAATTCAATTAACCCTATTTTTTCTTAAATTTTTCTTTGCAATACTTACGCTTCTTATAATTCTCAGCTTTATAAAGGATACTGATTATAAAAGTAATTACTATGGAACTTTTTCATTAATTGATTGTTTTTATATTCTTATATTTATAATAGGTTTTAGATTGTTCTTTGAAGGTAGCTTTGTTCAAATACTTAATTACTTTCCTAAGCTTTCTATATTTAGCTCTTTTTTTACTAACTTTGACTTAAGTCTTATTCTATATACATGTATTTACTCACCATTATTAGAAGAGGTACTTTTTAGAGGTATTATTTTAAATTCATTTATAAAAAAATATTCTTCAAGTATAGCTTTAATTTTTTCATCATTAGTATTTGCTATAGCTCATTTAAATTTTATTCAAGGAATCAATGCATTTTTTCTATCTCTCATACTTGGATATATTTATCTTAAAACAAAATCATTATATTTATGTATTACTCTACATTTCTTTAATAATATCTTAGCAAGTATTATGCCTTCTTTTATTTTTTCTTCCCTTGGTGAAAGCTTATTTTATATCCTTATAAATTTACTTGCTGGTATTCTTTTTATGTACTTTGCTTATAAAAAATTAAATTTATCTAATAGAGAAACTTTATATTTTAATAAAGAGGAATAATTTAGTTTGTTTGGACAAGCCTATTTAGTTATAATGTATTTATCTAAAGATTAAAGGAGGAGTTTTAGATGACTCTAGGAATTATAGGCGCTATGAGCGAAGAGCTTGAAATTCTTTTAAAGGACATGAAGCTTGAAAGTAAAAATGAAAAAGCTAATATGGTTTTCCATAAAGGTCAACTTTGGAACCAAGAAGTTGTTGCAGTAGTTTGTGGTATAGGTAAGGTTAATGCTGCTATCTGTACACAAATACTTATTAGTGAATATAACGTAGATAAAGTTATAAATGTTGGTGTTGCTGGTGGAATTAGCAAGGATATCTACCCAGGAGATGTTGTTATAGCAAACAATCTTGTTCAATATGATATGGATACAACAGCATTCGGAGATCCAATGGGTCAAATTCCAAGACTTGATACATTTGATTTCAAATGTGATGAAGAACTTGTAAGACTTGCTGAAAATGCTTGCAAAGAAAATGCAGAAATCAAGAGCTCAACAGGAAGAATAGTAACAGGTGACCAATTTGTTGCTTCAGTTGAAAAAGTACAATGGCTTGAAAAAGAATTTGGAGCTGCTGCATGTGAAATGGAAGGTGGAAGTATAGCTCATACTGCTTACTTAAATAATGTTCCATTTGTAGTTATCCGTTCAATTTCAGATAATGCTAACAATGGAGCCCATATGGACTTTGCTGAATTTACAGCTATAGGAGTTAATAACTCAACAGCTATATTAAAGTCAATGCTTTTAAATATGTAATTTAAAAAGAAGAATGAAATGACTCATTTGTGAGACATTCCATTCTTCTTTTATAATTTATGAATAAATAAGCCACTTCTAAGCTTTGGTTCAAACCAAGTAGATTTTGGTGGCATAACAAGATTTTTATCTGAAACTCTCATTATTTCAGCCATTGTTATTGGATATAAAGCAAAAGCCATATCCATATCAGTGTTTGCTCTTCTTTCAAGTTCTTTTATTCCCTTTATTCCACCAACAAAATCAATTCTTTCATCAGTTCTTGAATCTTTTATTCCAATAATAGCTTTTAATATATTTTTATCTAGTATAGATACATCTAGACTTTCAATTTCATCCTCTTTATTAAAGCTCCCTTCCTTTGCAGTAATTCTATACCAAATTCCTTTATAGTACATTCCAAAGTCATGCTTTTTCTCTGGTTTGAAGTGACCACCTTCTGTAACCTGTTTAACATCAAAATTTTCTCCAACTTTATCAATAAATTCTACAAAGTTAAAATCATCTTCCAGCTTTAAGACTCTATTATAGTCCATTATATTAAGTTCATTATCAGGAAAAGCTACTGCAAGGAAATAATTAAATTCCTCTTCTCCAGTATAATTTGGATTTTCTTTTCTTCTAAGCTTTGAAACTTCAACTGCTGAATTAGCTCTATGATGTCCATCTGCTATATAAAAACTATCTACATTCTTAAATTTATCTACTAGAAAATTTATTATTTCATCATTATCTATTTTCCATACCTTATGACTAACACTGTCATCACTAGTAAATTCATATATAACCTTATTTTCATCACATATTTTATTTATTTTATTAGTTATCTCTTTCTTTTGTTTATAAGCTAAAAATATAGGTCCTGTATTTGCATTACAATAATCAACATGATTTATTCTATCTCTAGCCTTTGCTGCTCTAGTATGCTCATGCTTTTTTATTCTTCCTTCTATATAATCATCAACAGCAGCACAAATTACTACTCCTCTTTGACTTAAGCCCTTAAATTTTTCTTCATATACATAAAGACAAGACTTATCCTCTTCTATAAGAACTTTATCTTCTATCATTTTATTTAATACTTCTCTAGCTTTTTCATAAACCACAGTTTCATATGGGCTTATTTTCTTATCAAAATTTACTTCTGCTCTATCTACTTTTAAAAATGAATATTTATTTTGTTTTACTATTTCTCTTGCTTCCTCAGTTTTTACAACATCATAAGGAAGAGCTGCTACATCTTTTGCGAATTTCTCATCTGGTCTAATAGCCTTAAAAGCTTTTATTCTAACCATAATATTCTCCTCTATTTATAAATTAAATTTCTCCTTAATTATATTAACTATCTCATCACCAATCTTATCTTGTGCTTCCTTTGTTGAAGCCCCTATATGTGGAGTTACACTAACATTTTTACGACTAACAAGCTCTTCACTAAAATTAGGCTCTGATTCAAAAACATCAATTCCTGCACCAGCAATCTTATTACTATCGAGAGCTTTTATAAGTGCCTTTTCATCTATAACTGTACCTCTTGCAGTATTTATGATATAAACTCCATCTTTCATTTTATTTATCTCATTATCTGAAATTAAAGTTTTAGTTGTTGGTACATGAATAGAAATAAAATCTGAAGTTCTGTAAAGTTCATCAATATTTATATATCCCTCAACTCCATCTTTTTTACCTAAAAGATCAAAATAAATTATATTCATTCCTAAAGCTTTAGCTTTTTTTGCAAGACTTTCACCTATTCTCCCCATTCCTATAATTCCAAGAGTCTTTCCTGCTATTTCTATTCCCTTATATTTTTTCTTATTCCACTCACCATCTCTCATACTTACATTTGATTGATTTAAAAATCTAGCAAGGCAGAAAATATGGGCAATAACAAGCTCTGCTACTGAATCTGAACTAGCATTTGGTGTATTTCTAACTTCTAATCCACATTGCTTTGCATAATCAACATCTATATTATCAACCCCAACACCTGCTCTGATTATAAGCTTTAACTTTGAACCTTTTGCTTTATCAATTATATTTTTTCTAATTTTAGTTGCTGATCTAACAACAGCTACATCAAAATTTTTTATCTCTTCTCCAAGCTCTGCTTCTTCATAATGCTTATCAACAACTTCTACACCTAAATTTTCTATCTTAACAGAAAGATTTTTTTCTACTCCATCACAAAAAAGAACTCTAATCATAATTATCTCACTCCTTAATTTAAAATCCATAAATTTATAGACCCCTAGCCTAAATTTTCTTGACTAAGAGGTCTCTTTATTTCTACTAATAATGAGGATTCTTACACCTCCTAAGCATTACTAGTCATTAATTATCAGTTTTTATTTAAAACCTAAAATATCATCTATCGCATCAAGTAAAATTTCTACATCATCAACTGTACAGTCTGCCATATGAGCTATTCTAAAAGTTTTTTCTTTAAGCTTTCCATATCCATTTGAAATACTCATACCTCTTTTACCAAGCTCTTTATTAAGATCTGCAACACTTATACCTCTTGTATTTTTCACTGTTGTTAAAGTTTCTGAATAATATCCTTCCTCTGGGAACATCTCAAAATATTTCTTTGCCCATTCTCTCACTATCTTAGCCATTTGACTATGTCGATTAATTCTATTCTCTAAACCTTCTTTATTAAGAATATAATCTAATTGATAATCTAAAGCATACATATGTGATAGAGATGGTGTTGTAGGATATTGATAGTCCTTTTTATCTATATATTTCTTTAAAGTTAATAAATCTAGATAGGTACCTCTATTCTTAACACTCTTAGCTCTATTAATAGCCTTATCAGAAAAAGTACATATTGCTATTCCTGGTGGAAGTCCTATGCACTTTTGTGATGATGTTATACAAATATCTATTCCACATTTATCAACATCTATTTTTGTACCTAAAGCTGAACTTACAGCATCAACACAAATAACTATATCTGGATATTTCTTCAAAACTTGTCCTATTTCTTCTATAGGATTCATAACACCTGTTGAAGTCTCATTGTGTGTTATAGTAATCAAATCATATTCTCCTGTACTTAAAACCTTGTCTACTTCTTCCGGTCTTAAAGCTTTTCCCCATTCAAATTCAAACTTATCTGCTGGAATATCATTACTTACCGCTATATCATACCACCTATTTCCAAAAGCCCCAATAGAGAAAATAGCTGCTTTCTTTGCAGTACAAGATCTGATTGCTCCTTCCATAAGCCCAGTACCAGAAGAAGTAGAAAGTAAAATCTCACTCTCAGTATTAAATACTTTTCTTAAATTATTGCTTATTCTTCTTTGAAGTTCTGAAGCATCTTTTGTTCTATGGCCTATCATAGGCTCTGCCATTTTAGCTAAGACATCTGGTCTTACTTCAACTGGCCCTGGAATAAATAATTTCTTATGCATAAATTAGCCCCCTTTTAATACATAACTTATAATTCTTTTATTTTCTAATATATTATTCGTAAATTTAATTAATGATATAAGATTATGATTAAATTTATAAATCTTTAAAAATTTATATTCGTATATATAAAAATAATAAGTTATTTTTAATATTATACCTTATTTTTCCACATATTATGTATAATATTAAAATTTATAAAAAAATAAAACCCTTAGATAGTAGAGTCGGTTGACATGGATTAATATTTACTCTACTTTATACTAAGGGTTTTTTAATGATTTAGTTTAAAAGGCATCCTTTAAATATAAGTCACTACTTGTTTCATACTCTTCATTCGCATCGCCTGATGTAGCTATATGATTATTATTATAGTAATAATCTATACCATCACTTGGATCATAAAATTGTAAATTTCTTTTTATCGCTGATAGCAGATGATAAGTGGTAATTATATAAACCACTCCTTTCATATTTACTAAATCGTAGTTAGTATTTCCAACATTAAATTTTATATCCATATTTTTTATAAATAAAAAGAGCTACCTTTTTAAGATAGCTCTAAAAATTTACTCTTTATGATTATTATCTGTATTTTTAGTTATAAAAAAATTATCATCATCTTCTACTTCTTTGTATTTAACTTTTACAGTTTCTTTTATAATACCTTTACTATCTAAATTATTTTCATTAACCTTAACATTAACTTCTTTATCCTTTTTCTTTTTTGACTTAGAATCCTTAAGTTTTTTACTTTCTTTTTTCTTTACTTTAGAAATTAGATTATTATTCTTTAGATAGCGTCTTTCTACTAAAACAAAAACTATAGGTATAGAAAAAGTACAAATTACATTACTTGAAATTAGAGCTGTTTCAAAAGCTAATACATCACTATTAAAAACAGAAATTAATATTAAAATTCCAGATATACTAAATATAATTGATGTACAAACTACTAAAAATAAAACAACCCTTCTTATAGATGTAAACCTAAAATTATATTTTAAATTATCTTTATCAATTTCATAAGTTAAACTTTTTGCCCATAAAATCATCATTGTAGCTACAACAGTCATTATAGCTAAAAGAATCATTTGTGACTTAGAGTCCATAAGTTCAACTCTTGACTTAGTAATAAATAAATTAACATATTCAAATATAAATTCAGATACTGCATCACTTATAACTTTTAAAACCCAAATACTTTCAGAAACAAATAAACTAGCAACACCAAAAATCATTAATAAAGATTCAACAATAATTGCAGGTAATATTGTAGCCCAAATCTGTGATTTTATTGCTATCTGAAAAATATAATGAAGTCCCACTGAAATTAAAACAGCAGCTAAAATATAGATATAGCTCATTATAGAATTTAAATATGTTATTTTCAACGTAGATAAAGTATCTTTTAAGGTTACAAATATAATAGATTTAAAAATTAAATTTAATATAATTGCAAATGCTATAGGTCCTATAAGAATAAACATACTTTCTTTAAAGAACTTCCCCTTTTTATCAGTATTATTAGCTAAATCATCTAGAATATTTTCCTTATTCCTAAAAAATACTAAACATAATATTGCTATACTAAAAAATAAAATTAATCCTTGTATATTTCCAGTAGAGAAATACGATTTTATTACTTGTACTCTCTTTAACCCCTCAAAATTAGTCCCTAGCTTCCTTACTAAATTTAAGTTCCCTGTAAAAACAAATAAGATAACAAAATAAATAAAAGCATTTATTGAAATCCATATTTTATTTTTATTTATTAAATTTTTAAATATAGTCCTCTCCCCCCTTTAAGTTCTATATTTTGTATTAAGTTTTATATAAAAAAACAGATGCTTTAATTGTAAAAGCATCTGTTTGACTTAAACTTATTTTATTATAAACACTCTAGAAGAAAAGTTTGAATATAGCCATGATAATTACACCTGGCACCCCAAATATTCCAGCTATAAGTGCTGTAAATAAGTTTATACCTATTGTTAGCCCAAAACTTGCTCCAAAGAAATTAAATATGGCTAATAATATGACACCTATAACTCCATTTATGATTAAACCAAATGTTTTCTTTATAGCGCCAAATATTATCATAAATATTATCCAAGCAACAGCTACTGCTCCTACTAATAAAACTATTTCATTCATTTTAATTCTCTCCTACAATCATTTAGTTTATTTACAGGCATTATTATAGATATAAATTTCATCTACTTTTATTCCTTTTTTCTTCGCTTGTCTTATAAGATATTCATATCTTGCTATAATATCTCTTTCTCTATAAATAATTGATTCTATAAGCTTTGGATCACTTGCATAATCAAAGCTCATCCTTACTATCTTAAGTTCATTTTTTGTATCTTCAATAGCTTTTATTATATATTTTTTATCCTTAATATACTTTCGACTTTTTGAAGTCACTTTCCTTTTTTTTACATAATCTTTTTTACTTATAATAGTACTTTCCATAACTTCCTCCTAATAAATACATCTTATATTTATTAGAAATTATTGACATATATTACCTTTATATTCACTCTCTATATATTAATACACTATTATAAATAAAAATATGTATATTAAGACTGATAATTATTTAAAGTTTTAATATTAAATACTATAATTCTTTTCTTCCTTCTAATGCTTTAGATAAAGTTACTTCATCTGCATATTCAAGATCTCCACCAACAGGTATTCCTGCCGCAATTCTTGTAACTTTTACATCAAGAGGCTTTAAAATCTTAGATATATACATAGCAGTAGCTTCTCCCTCAATATTAGGGTTTGTTGCTAAGATAACTTCTTTAATATCAGCACTCATTCTTGCAACAAGTTCTCTTATTCTTATATCTTGAGGTCCTCTACCTTGCATTGGAGATATATTGCCATGAAGAACATGATAAACTCCATTATACTCACGAACTTTCTCCATAGTCATAATATCCTTTGGTTGTTCAACAACACAAATAGTAGTTACATCTCTATGCTTACTTGAACAAATTGAACATGGATCAGTATCTGTAAAGTTTCCACAAATTGAACAATATTTTATTGTACCTCTAGCTTCTTTTAAAGCATCAGCAAAAGCATCAACCTCATCCTTAGGAAGATTTAATACATGAAGTGTTAATCTTTGAGCTGTTTTTTTTCCTATACTCGGTAGCTTTGCAAACTCTTCTATCAGTTTTTCTATCGCAACTGGGTAAAAATCCATAATTTACTCCTTATAATCTTAATATTTTAGGCATACAGAAATTTACTGTATGCCTATTGTTTTAATTATATACTTTTCTTTTAATAACTTAAAGAAATAAATTTTATTAGAACATTCCAGGTATATTCATTCCACCTGTTAATCTTCCCATTTTGCTTTCTGTTTCTTCTTCAGCAGCTTTCATAGCAGCATTTACAGCTGTTAAAACTAAATCTTCTAACATTTCAACATCATCTGGATCTACTGCTTCTGGTTTAATATTTATGTTTAATAATTGTTTTTTTCCATTTACTACAGCTGTTACTACTCCACCTGCTGTACCTTCAAATTCTTTAACTTCAAGCTCTTCTTGCATTTGTTGCATTTGTCTTTGCATTTGTTGTGCTTGTTTCATTAAATTTTGCATGTTACCCATTCCACCTGGGAATCCACCTCTTGCCATATCTTCTTCCTCCTAAAAATTTAATTATAAAATAATTATATATTATTTTATGTGTAATTTCCAACAATGCTATTAATTTATTAATATGCTATCATAAAACTTTTTGATATTATTATTCATCTAAAATTTCTAATGCATCTCCCATAATATCTCTTAATTGTTCTTCAGGATTAATAAAGTTTTCTTCTTCTTTATCAATTCTATAAACAACTTGAACTCTCTTTCCAAGAATTTCAGAAAATACATTGCTTACAGTTTTAGATGTTTCATTTTGCTCAAGTCTAATCTTATTACCTGAGAATTGCTCTGAAAATTCAACTTCTATAACTCCATTATTACAAGCTGAAACTCTACCTGGTGCAAGTGAAACATAAATTACCATAGCTCTTCTATTCTTTAATGTTTCTAAAACATCTCTCCAAGCTTTATTTGCATCATCAATAGTAACACTAGCATCTAAATTAACATCAGTAGGAATTACTGGTTTTACTGCTCTAGGCTTTTGAATATCTTTAGATATTTGTTTTCCCTGCATTTTATTATCTGCATTATTAGAAACTTTAATGTTTCCACTTCTTATAGCTTCTTCAAGTCTATTTATTCTAGCAAGTAAAACTTCTTTAGAAGTATCATATTCTATTTTACACATTTGAATTATAGAAAGTTCTAAATACAGTCTACCTTGCTTACTAAATTTAGCACTTTCTTCTGCATCTTGAAGAATTCTAATATTTCTTATTATTTCTTCTCCTCTAACTCTCCCACCTTGCTCTTTTAACTTTTCTATAGACTCCTCTGCCATATCTAGCACTTCTTCAGGATTCTTAGTTACTTTTATCATAAGAAGGTTTCTATAATGAGCTACCATATCTTTTATAAATAAATTTAAATCTTTACCTGCTAAGACTATCTTTTCAACAGTTTCCATAGACTTTTCTACATCTTTAGAAATAATAGCATCTGTTAGTTCAAATAAATATTCGTTATTAACAAGACCAAGCATTGAAACAAGTTCATTATAATCAACTTTTTGATCTCCCATTGAAATAGCTTGATCTAATATACTAATAGCATCTCTCATTGCTCCATCTGAAACTCTAGCTATTAAATCAAGACTCTTATCATCTGCAAATACTCCTTTTTGTGTAACAATATCTCTTAATCTACCTACAACATCTTTTTTAGCTATTCTTTTAAAATCGAATCTTTGACATCTTGAAAGTATTGTTATTGGTAGCTTTTGTGGATCTGTTGTTGCAAGTATAAAGGCTACATTTTTAGGTGGTTCTTCTAATGTTTTTAAGAAAGCATTAACAGCCCCCATTGATAACATATGAACCTCATCCATTATATAAACTTTTGTTCTAGCCTCTTGAGGAGGATATTGCACATCATCTATAATTTCTCTTATTTTATCAACTCCATTATGTGAAGCTGCATCTAATTCAGTTACATCAATTGCAAGCCCATTATTTATCTTTTCGCACATTAAACAACTATTACAAGGTTCTCCATCTTGTAAATCTAAACAATTTAAGGCTTTTGCCATAATTTTAGCTGTTGTTGTCTTACCTGTTCCTCTAGTACCACAGAAAAGATATGCATGTGCTGCTTTATTATTCATTATTTGATTTCTCAGAGTTGTTGTTATATGTTCCTGACCAACTAAATCACTAAATGTTGATGGTCTCCATTCTCTATACAAAGCTTTATAAGCCAAAATTGTCACCTCACAAGTTATTAAAAAAGGATAGAACCTTAATTAATTTAATATTATAATTTTATCAAATTTAAGCCTAACTTCCTAGTAATAAAGTATAATATAAAGTAAAAGAAGTTTAAATTAGTAAAAGGAGGGCTTATTATGTTTTCAATAATAGTTGCAGTTAGCAAAAATAATATGATAGGTAAAGATAATTCCATCCCTTGGTTTATTCCTGAAGATTTAAAAAGATTTAAAGAAATAACTATGGGTAAAAAAATGATAATGGGTAGAAAAACTTTTGAATCACTACCTGGAGTTTTGCCTGGTAGAAAACATATTATTCTAACAAGAAATAAAGATTATAAAGTGGACAATGAAAATGTAGAAGTCTATTATGACTTTGATGACTTAATTAATGAATTTAAAGATAGTGAAGAAGAAGTATTTATAATTGGTGGTTCTGAAATTTATAATAAATTTTATAAACATGCAAATAAACTTTTCTTAACAGAAGTTGATTTACAAGTAGATGGTGATACTACTTTCCCTATAATAGATTTAAATGAGTGGGATTTAGTAAATAGTAGCTCTAAAAATATATCTAAATCTAATATTCCTTACATATATAAAGACTTTACTAGAAAATTATAAAATAAAAAAACTCTTAGATTTAAAAATCTAAGAGTTATTACTATACTAAATTATTGAAACTGTGCACCTCACTCTGACAATAATTTATATACGTTTCTTAAGTAGTTGACTCAAGCCAGATTTGGCCACGGCACATGAAAATGACTACTTATGGCTGCTTCCTTCCGGACCTGACCAGGTTCACAGGTTTTCATTGCGTGGGACCTGACTCTCAACACCACTTGCCTAAGACTGACTATACAAAGTTAAGGCCTCGGTGAGGAATTCAATCTTGCTACAGCGGATTGCAAGTTACAGGGCACCGCTAACTCCCCATCTAGCACAGTAATGGCGGAGAAAGTGGGATTTGAACCCACGGTAGAATTGCTCCTACACACGCGTTCCAGGCGTGCTCTTTAAACCGCTCAGACATCTCTCCATACTGTTTTTAAACTATTCAAAAGTTTTTGAAAGTTTTACATCATTTATATCTAATATATTTTTTATAATATCATATATGATATCTAAATACAATAGTATTTTTATATTAATCCTTCATATAAATCATATTAAGGGAAACATTTACACCACTGATTTTCTTAATTGTTCAATACTTAACATTATTTCAATTTAAACGATATAATAGTTATTATAAGGGGGTTTTAAAATGGATTGTTGTACTTTAAAAGGTGAATCTGAACTATACAAATTCAAATGTTATAGGAATATAAAGTTTCATGAAACTTTATTAAACTTTTTAGCTAATTTCTTAATGTTTTCTACACCAGGAAGAATAATCAACGAATATATTTTAACCATAACTAATGAAAATATTTATTTAGAAACTATAGGTTACAGCACTTTTGGAAATCTACCAGAAGTAATAAATACTTTTAAAATTCCAATATCTCAAATAAAGGATTTTTGTATAGACAAAATAGATGATGAAAATGTTATAAAAATTTCTTATAAATCTACTAATCTAGAATTAATAGAACAAAACAATTCATCAGCAGTTTTTGATGCAAGAAGCTTTATCTTAAATAAACTAAAAAACTTAAAATAAATTAAATTATTATACAGATAATTTAAATGAAATATATCTTATATTTATATCAAGATTTTTATAACATTAATTAAAATAATATTTTTTTACAATAAAACTTGTAATATAAGTATTATTTACTATGATTTGTAACATTTTTTGTGAAAAATAAAATTAAACTAGTAGTCAAATGACCATATTCAGTCTTAAAGTAACTTTTATGAATTTATATTTTTAAATGAAAACACTATATGCTCCTTAAACTTCATTTTAGGACAAAAATGCTCCAAAAAGATTTTAATATGATATCATAATTTATGTTGATATTTAAACATTTGATGTGTAATTAGATTGTTGATCTTGTTCATTCAATAGTTATAAGTTTTTAAAACTTAAACCTCTTATCATTTTATTGAACGGTTTTCTTACTGCTGTCAACGATCTAATTACAGCAATTTAACTCTATTGCAAACTACAAAATATACTTTAGCCTCTTATGAATTCTATTCATAGTGGCTTTTTTCTTTTTTATTATATTTTTTCAATTAAATCATGCATAAATCTTTTAGATACTAAACAAATATCACCATTAGCCATTAATACGGTCTTTTCTTTTATATCTATTTCTTTAACCTTATTTTTATTTATAAGATATGATTTGTGACATCTAAAGAACCCCTTACCTATAGACTCTTCAATATCCTTAAGCTTTCCTACAAACTCAATTTTCCCATCCATCTTATGTAAATTTATTTTATGAGGTTTTCCTGATGTTTCAAAATATATAATTTCACTTTTTGCTATAGTTATTACTTTATCCTGATTTTTTATCTTAAATCTTCTACTAGCACCTTCATCTGTATTTAGCTTCCTATTAGCAATAGTTATACATTCCCTGATTCTTTCATCAATATCAATCATACTATCTTTTATTATATAATCTAAAGCTTCAACCTTATAAATATAAGATAAATAAACCATTTCTAAATGTGGAGTTATATATACAATAACACCTAATTTATCATATTCTCTTATTTTTGCACCTAGCTTTATTCCATTTATATCTGAATCAAAGTAAATATTTAAAAAGTATATTGATGGCTTTGAACGATCTTTAACTTCATTTAATATTTCATATGGGTTATCAGTAACTTTTGCCACCCTCATATTAAAATTTTCTACAAATATAAATTTTTCTATATTATTCCTTAATGCTTCTCTTTCTTCACTAGAATTAGCACAAATAAATATATCTATCATGCGTGCTTCCTCCATAATTGTTTTAAATAAAATATATATTAATCCGACTTTTTTCTACTTTTTAAATTTTACCATACAGACACATATCTAACAAAAATATATTTTTGAATTAGATTTATTAAAAGATTTAATTTATAAAAAAAAAGGCAACATTTTAACTGCTTGAGTTACAAATGTTACTTTTTTCATATGTTTTATTGTTTTTTTATAATAATCTACTTATTGTTATATTAATATTACTATAAGTATTATAGATATAACTATTTGTGCTATACCAATAAGTCCACCATATATTATCGCTTTAGGTCCTTGTTCTTTTAAGTCTTTAAATTTTACACTCATTCCTATAGCAGCAAGGGCTATTAATTCAAATACATTACCTATTTGATGTAGTCCGTTCTTAATTGGTAATGGAATAAGTCCTAAAGTAAGTAATATTGCTAATGCAAAAAATACATATATAAACCAAGGAATTGAAACCTTTGATTTAGATTTCATTAAAACTTCCTCTTCATGTTTAAATTCTTCTTTATTTCCTCTTGAATTAATTTTTGCAAGAACTATAACAACAACAACAAGTAATATAATTCTAATTATTTTAAATACAGTTGCCATTTCTGAAATATTTTGATTTATTAGCTTACCTGATGCAACAACTTGACCAACTGATTGAAGAATACCTCCAATCATAGCTGAACTTTTCATAGTTTCATTTGAATAAAGACCAAATGTTATAACTGGAAGAACAAACATAAGTATTGTTCCTGTTAAATTAACTATAGCTACTGAAATTCCCTTATCCTTTGATGAAGATTCTATAACTGGTTCTGTTGCTGCAATAGCTGATGAACCGCAAACTGCATTTCCTGCACACATTAATAAAATAAATTTTTCTCCGAATTTTAATTTCTTTCCTATAAAATATACAGCTGCAATTGTAAATGCCATTTGTAAAATTACAAAAATAACTCCTGTATAACCTATAGACATTATTTCTTTTATATTTAGTATAACTCCTAATAACGCAATTGACCAAGCTAATAAAACTTTTTCTGAAAATTTTATTCCTGGTGAATATACCTTTTTAGTTAATAGAGTATTACCTAAAATAACACCTAGTAAGATAGAAAATGCTGATGCCCCTAATTGTGGCACAAAATTTCCACATACTTTACTTATGATAGCTATAACTATACAAGCTATTAATCCAGGTAATATGCCTTTATATTTTTCTCTCAAATTACCGCCTCGCTCTCTCTGCGTTTAATTATATAATTAAGCCAATCATTAGTAAAATACTTATATATTATGCTATTGATAAGTATTTACCTATATATGATTAAATAAAAAAGATATATCTATAGATATACCTTTTATTCAATCTCATTAACTTTTATTTTTATAAGTCTTTTATCTCCATCATAGAAGTCATCTATAACTCCTTTTATCTTAATTTTTTCTCCAGTTTTAAAGTTTAGATTTTTACCACTGTATTCACATAAGATTCCTAAATAATCTGAATCTGCTATACAACAATTCATATTAATTTGAGTTATTATGAAACTTCCAGGCACTTTATTATCATTATAATATATTCCTTCTATTTCAACTTCTTTACCTAAATGCTTGTCTATATCTGTACTTATTTTATCTATACTCTGATGAAAATTAGCACTACTAATAACTATATTATCTCCAATATTATAATTACTATCTTCATGTACATCAGCTTTTAAATGCTTATGCTCCTTTTGATAAAGTTTAACTCCCTTTATTTCAAGTGAAAGTCTTGGAATATCAACAAAAGAAACTAAAGCAAATATTAAGATAAGTAAAATATATTGGATATATCCCTTTCTCACTCCTCCTCTTGAAGGAATAGTAAAAATTCTAGTAGCTTGAACAATAGAAATAAGTACAAGAAATATAATCATAAAATAAGTTGATATTTTTCTTTGACCATCTATAAGCATAAATATAGTTCCATTATATATCATAAACATCAAAATCAAAGAGAGGCTAGAAACTACAAGAAACCAAATAAATTGATCTAAATTAAATCTTTTCATCTATCTCCCCCCTAAAAAATTAATGCACTACACATAAATACTAAAGCAAAAATTACAAAAGTTAGTTTTAAAACAAAGGACTTTTTATAGGCTGAAAATAACATAGCCATATTTTTTATATCTATCATCGGACCTATAAGTAAAAATCCCATAATTGCTGGTAAAGAAAAACTTGCTAAAAAACTTTGTGCAACAAAGGCATCAGCTTCAGAACAAAGTGATATAACAAAACTTATAAGCATCATAATAACTATTCCCATTACATGGCTAAGTCCTAATGATAATATTATTTCTTCTGTTATGTTTAATTGAAATACTGCAGCTATCATAGATGCTACAATAAAATACTTTCCTATATCATAAAACTCAACACTACTCATCTTAAGTAACTTAAAAATTATATTTTCATTACTTCTTTTAATTTCCTCACAACCACAATCACATTTTACTACTTCAAGATTCCCACTTTTAAGAATTTCTTGTCCACTTGTTAATGGAATCATTAAAAGACCTGCTGCTATTGCTATAAAAACTCCAAGTCCAACTCTTAAAATAACTATTTTTAAATCTCCATCAAAAGCTGTAAAAGTTGAAATAATAACAAGAGGACTAACTATAGGAGCTGCTAACATATAGGTTATAGCAACATTTATAGGAACTTTCTTTTTTATAAGACTCTTAGTTATTGGAACTGTAACACATTCACAAACTGGTAAAAACACTCCTAAAAATGCTGCTACAATTGAACCCAACAATTTATTCTTTGGCATAAACTTACTAATCAATTCCTCTGTTACAAGCATTTGCATAAACGCCGATAAAAGCGATCCTAATAATATAAAAGGTAAAGCTTCTAATAAAATAGAGGAAAAGATTATAGAAAACTTTGATATTGCTTCTAACATCCTTTACCCTCTCCAACTATTTATTTAAGCACTAATAACTTTAGCCTTATTAATTTGAACTTCTAAATCATTCTTATCAAAGGCTGCAAGTATATGTGCATGATCATTTAAATTCTTGATAATATCAATATTTTTATCAACTTGCATTGTACTAATAGTGTTACACCTATTTAAGATAACTAAATCACTTTTTTCTATATAAGGAAGTATAATATGACCTAAATTTTTTAAAAACATATTAAATGTTAAAGCATCAACAAGAGTAATTACTCCTGTTAACTTAAAATAAGACCTTATTTTTTGTCTATTAAAAATCTCTATTAAATAAGTTAAGTCTTCTACTCCATTACATTCTAAAATCATTCTTTCTGGTTTATAAAACTTTATAAGTCTTATAAGCCTTTCTTCAGTTAACTCCTTATTAGATGAGAAATTTTTTATATTTACATTAAGCTTTTTACTTAATTTTTCACTTAATTTTTCACTTCCACTCTCACACTGAACAACTAGTGTTTCCTCTCTTTTTAATGTTTTGTTTAAGAAAATGTTTATAAAACTAGTCTTCCCTGATGATAAAAAACCTGTAACTATATCAACAGAACACTTTCTCATAATATTGCCTCCCTGCTTTATTACTTATTTAAAAACAAATTTTCTAAACGTTCCTTTTTAATTCCCTTACCAATAACACATATTCGGCCTATATAATCACTAGAATAATCATTTATATTAATTTCATTTGGAACATAATCAAACTGAACCCACTTTCCATTCTTTACTGGAATTATTCCTTTTGCTCTTAATACTTCTCCATACTCTTTTTTATTAGAAAGCTTATTTAAAATCATATTTAATCTTTTCTCATCAAATACAATAGAAGTTTCTACTCCCCAATTATCAAACATCTCCGTTGATAAAATTCCTCTTCTAAGTCTAGCCCTTGGCTTTAAACCTTTAAATTCTATATCTAACTTCTCTCTTGTTGATTCTCCAACTTCTATAATCCTACTAGCCTTAAGTTTATCTAGCTTAGTAGTTATCACACTAGCAGTCTTATTAATTTTCCTTATACTTTCTAAGATACTGTTAAGTCTATTGTTACCTATATCCTCAACTCTGCTTAGAACTATAAGTTTTGCATTTAAAATCTGATTCCTATAAAACTCTCCAAAATTTATTAAATAATCATCAAAATTATTTACATCTAATACAGTGATAATCATATTAATTTTTGTACCTTCTATATTTACTTTCTTGATAGAAGAAATTATTTCCGAAAGTTTTGCAACTCCTGATGGCTCAACAATTATTCTATCTGGAGAGTACTCATTTACTATTTCTTTTATACTCTCCTCAAAATCTCCCTTTATGTTACAGCATATACAACCTGAACTTATCTCTTTTACTTCTATCTTTTCATTTCTTAAAAGATTTCCATCTATCGATATCTCACCATACTCATTTTCTATAATCGCTATCTTCTCCTTATAAAGCTCTTCTTTTAAAATCTTTTTTATAAGAGTAGTCTTACCAGCTCCTAGAAATCCAGATATAATATCTATTTTCATTTAATCGCTCCTCCAGATTTTTCCTGTTAAAGTATATTCATTTATTAAATTTTTTATGACGTTACAAAATTTAATAAATGAATAAAACAAAAAGGAGCTATCTATCTTGATAGCTCCTTTTTAAAATTATACTTCAAAGTTTATAACTTCTTTTGTTTTACTTAAATATTCTTTATCTATAACTTCTAAGTATTCTTCAGCTTTTTGAACACTTCCTTCTCTATACTCAATCATATCTATAATATTTTTTCTAATCCAAGTATTTGAGAAATCTGTTACTATATTTAACCCCTTAGTACCAGCATTAAACTCTATACTCTCATCTCTTTTTACTCCCTGATCAAAATCAGTTATAAGAGATAAAATTATCTTATCTCCAAGTCCTTTATCATTTTCAGAAAGATTTACATAATAGTACATCCAGCACTTCATTAAGCTTTGCTCGATTTCAATACTTTTTACTTTTCTTCCTACAATAATTCTAAAAACTCTACGTAATTTTAGATAAATATCTTCCTTATTTTTTTCAAAACTACTTTCAAACAAAGTAATTTCATTTAAAATACTTTCCTTGACTAACAAAATTATATCGCCCCCTTGATATATTGTTAATTAAAGTATATCACAACTAATTTCCTTATTCTTCATAACCAAGAATTTTTAGTAAATTATAAACAATACCACATTTTTACTTTTCATTAATACAAAAAAAAGCCATACTATTAATAATTTAATAGTAGGCTTTTTTTGTTTTAATTATTTATCCATATTTTGTTTTCTTCTTGTTTTAAAAAAGCTTGTTAATATCTCTCCACATCTTTCATCATAGCACCATTTAATATCAACAAATGTATTTAAACTATAGTTCTGTGTAAGATTAACAATTGAACCACAAGCTCCTGATGTTTGATCAAAAGTTCCAATATAAACTTTACTTATCCTAGATTGAGAAATTGCACTAGCGCACATAGGACAAGGTTCTAAAGTTACATACATTTCTGCACCTGTAAGTCTCCAATTATTTATTTTGCTTGTCGCCTCTTTAATTGCTAAAATTTCTGCATGTGCAGTTGGGTCATTATAATATTCTTTCATATTGTGAGCTTTTGAAAGAATTTCTCCATCTTTAACAATTACAGCTCCAACTGGAACTTCTCCTATTTCCATCGCTTTTTTTGCCTCACATAAAGCAATATCCATATAATCCATAAATAATTCTCCCTAGACTTCATCTAAAACAAAAATTCTTATTTTCTTTATTCTCTTCTTGTCTATTTCCTCAACAATAAACTTTAGATTTTCATATAAGATTTCTTCATTTAATTCTGGTAGTCTATCAAGAATTCCAATTACAAATCCACCAATAGAGTCAAACTCATCTGATTCTATCTTAACATTTATAATTTCACTTAAATCATCAAGTCTTGTACTTCCATCAACTTCGTATTCATTTTCTTTAATTTCTTTTATATCTTCTTGATGCTCATCATATTCATCTTCAATATCACCAACAATTTCTTCAATAAGGTCTTCAATTGTTACGATACCTACTGTTCCACCATATTCATCTAATACTATAGCCATATGATTTCTAGTTCTTTTCATTTCAGTGAAAAGATCTGCTATATTTTTAAATTCAAAAGTATAATATGGTTCTCTCATAAGCTTCTTAACGTCAAAATTCTTTTTATCTTCATCATTTAAAAGAATTAAGTCCTTAGCATATAAAATCCCAACTATATTATCAATATTATCTTCATAAACTGGTATTCTAGAAAATTGATATTCTTGTATCCCATTAAGTATGTCCTCATAACTAGCATCTATACTTTCTGCTATGATATCAACTCTTTGAGCCATTATGTCTTTGACTTGAAGATCTCCAAATTCAAAAACATTGAATATCATTTCTTTTTCTTTGCCCTCTAAAACTCCTTCTTCTTCTCCAACATCCATAAGAGTTTTTAACTCTTCTTGAGTTATAAAAGGTTCAGCTTTATCAGGATCTCCACCTAAAATCTTTATAAAGAATGAAGATATCTTAGTAAATAACCATACAAAAGGTCTACATACAAAAACTACAGCAGCTATTGGTCTTGAAATTTTTATTGCTACTCCCTCTGCATTTTGTTTAGCAAGAGATTTTGGTGTTATTTCACCAAAAATTAAGATTAGCATAGTCATTACACCTGTTGCTATAGCTATACCAACATCCTCAAACTTAGTTCCTTTAACTAAAGTAGCTGCAAGAACTGTTGCTAAAGATGATGCTCCTATATTAACTATATTGTTACCTATTAGAATAGCTCCTAAAAGCTCATTTGTATCTGATATTAATTTCTCAACTAACTCAGCACCTTTAACTCCCTCTTCTACCATATGTCTTATTTTAATCTTATTAACAGCCATTAGGGCAGTCTCTGCTGAAGAGAAAAATCCTGAAAGAATTATTAAGATTATTAAAATTATTATCTGTCCAATCACAGAAGGGTCCAAAAATACCACTCTCCTATTTTTTATTTTTTATATATTTATATATAAATACTATTATATCACATTAAGATTTATTTTCTTTTCAAAAAATTTTCATAAGTGTAATTAATATCGATTTATATTTTAATTTTTAACATATAATATATTTTTCTTATTAAATCTAGCTTTACCTACTTTTATAAAAAATACTCAAAAATAAAAAAGGATTTAATAATTAAAAACTCATCTTAAAAACAACTTACTAAGTAGTAAATAGATTTCACCAATAAAAAAATAAATTTTATATCTTATTTTTTATTTATTAATTATTTTTGTTGCAAATGCAATAAAAATTTTGTAGAATATTTTAAAAGTATTAGCCAACAAGGAGGTATATATGACAGAAATTTTACAGGAAATCGGAATGATTGCAAGAGCATTAGATTCTATTAGTAATATAGAATTTAAAGAATTTGATCTTACAAAAGGTCAGTACTTATATCTTGTACGAATATGTGAATCTCCTGGAATAATTCAAGAAAAATTAGCAGAACTAATTAAAGTAGATAGAGCAACTGCTGCTAGAGCAATAAAAAAGCTTGAAATTAAAGGATTCATTGAAAAAAGAGATGATGAAAATAATAAAAAAATTAAAAAACTTTATCCAACTAAAAAGGGAAATCATATATATCCTTTTATACTAAGGGAACATACATATTCTAATAATGTTGCACTAACAGGTTTCTCAGAAAAAGAGGCAGAAACCATTTTTCATCTTCTACAAAGAGTAAGAAAAAATATAGAAGTTGATTGGAAATATGTAAAGAACGGAAATAAAAGAATTTATTAATCTTAAATAAAGGAGCTATAAAATACTATGTCTATAGAAATTAAAAAAGTTAAGCTTGAAAATTTAGAATTACTTAGAGAAATAAGTATTGAGACATTTACTGATACATTTGCAGCACAAAATTCAGCTGAAAATATGAAAAGCTATTTAGAAAGAGCATATAATTCTAAGCAATTAGAATCAGAATTGGCTAATGACCTTTCACAATTCTATTTTATCTATTTAGATAATGAGCTTGCTGGGTATTTAAAGGTAAATATTAATGAAGCTCTATCTGAAAAAATGCCTGATGATACAATGGAAGTTGAAAGAATCTATATCAGAACAAATTTCCAAAGAAAAGGACTTGGAAAATATCTAATAAATAAAACAATAGAAATAGCTACTACATTAAATAAAAAAAGTATATGGCTTGGAGTTTGGGAAAAAAATAATAATGCCCTTACTTTTTATAAAAAAATGGGTTTTGTACAAAATGGATCTCACTCTTTTTATATGGGTGATGAAAAACAAATTGATTTTATAATGATTAAAACATTGCTATAAATTAATTTTTAATATTAGTAAAATTATGCTTTTTTAATATTTATCCAATAAAAAAGTTGAAACCCTTAATGCTAAAGATTTCAACCTAATTTATATGGCACCCCTAGTAGGAATCGAACCTACATTTATCCCTTAGGAGGGGATTGTTCTATCCATTAAACTATAGGGGCTTAAAATTTTTGGTATTTATTTACCTTATAAATTAATTTTATATTTTGGCATTATACATGTCAATAGATTTCCATATTAACAATAAATTTATAATAAAAAGTTGTTAAACTAATGATTTTAATATAAGATATACTTGGTTTTACTTTTAGAAAGGGAGATTCTTAATGATAAAAGTATACAATAGAACAACTAAAAATTATGAAATCGAACAAGTTGCCGGTCTTAATTATATAAACTGGTCATACTCATCTCCTGTTGGAAAAGGAGTAGTAGAACTGTTTGTAAAGAAAAAGATGTTTTCTAAAATATATGGTTTATACTGTGATACTAAGCTCAGTAAGAAAAAAATCTCAAAGTTTGTAGAGCAATTTGGTATAAATACATCTATTATGGAAAAAAACTTAGATGAATTTAAGAATTTTAACGATTTTTTTGCTAGAAAACTTGTAGATAAAGCAAGACCAATTGACCAAAATCCAGAAAGTTTAATATCACCTGGTGATGGAAGACTTTTAGCATTTGAAAATATAGATATGGCTAAAATAATTCAAGTTAAAGGTTTTACTTATTCATTAAGAGAATTAATAAGTGATGATAATGTTGCTAAGGAATATGAAGGTGGTACTTGTCTTGTTTTAAGACTTTGTCCTACTGATTATCATCGTTTTCACTTTGTAGACAATGGATTCTGTAGAAAAAGTAAAAAAATAAAAGGAGCTTATTACTCAGTAAATCCTATAGCTCTTGAAAAGGTACCAAAGTTATTCTGTAAAAATAAAAGAGAATGGGCTCTTTTCAAATCAGATAATTTTGGGGATATAATAACAATGGAAGTTGGAGCAACCTGTGTTGGCACTATAATTCAAAGTTATCAAACTGATAAAAAAGTTTATAAAGGTGAAGAAAAAGGATTCTTTAAATTCGGTGGATCCACAACTATATTATTTTTCAAAAAAAATGCTGTAACAATTGATAAGGATATTATAGAAGAATCACTTAAAGGAATAGAAACTATGGTTTATATGGGTGAACATATTGGAGAAAAAATAAAGTAAAGAAGGAATGTCTTATGATTAGACATTTCTTTTTTTCTTTTTCACTTACTCTAACTTATTAGCACATAGTACTACTAATTTTTAATGAAGAACTGTTTAAAACTCCTACTACTTCAGCATTATCTTTTCTAACTATTTTATACTATTAATTATAGTAATCAGCTATTTATATATCCATGCTAAATAACTAAATACTCTATATACTTCTTAAATTATATTTAAAACTCATTTAATTATAACTAAAAAAGAGCTTGTCCCTTTAAAGGACAAACTCTAAAAAATTATAATTTTTAAAAACTATTTTCTTTTTCTAAATACTCCTAATGCTAATACAGCACTTAATATTGTTGCTAATATTCCAGCCTCTTTTGCTACATTATCTTGTGACTTACCTAAACCTGTATGAGGTAATTCCTTAACACTTGACTCTTTGTGTGCTACAGCTTTTACAGTCTTATTTGAATCATTCTTTTCTATTGAATTTACTTTGTTATCTTTATTAACTGCTGCTGATTTTACATTTGTATTCTTGTCAGCTGGTTTTGCTTCTGTATTTTTATCTGCTGGTTTTACAGTTGTGCTCTTGTCAGCTGGCTTTGCTTCTGTATTTTTATCTGCTGGCTTTACAGTTGTGCTCTTATCAGCTGTTTTTGTTTCTGTATTCTTATCTGTTGGCTTTACAGTTGTGCTCTTGTCAACTGGCTTTGCTTCTGTATTTTTATCTGCTGGTTTTACAGTTGTATTCTTGCCTGCTGGCTTTGCTTCTGTATTTTTATCTGCTGGTTTTGCTTCTGTATTTTTATCTGCTGGTTTTACAGTTGTGCTCTTGTCAACTGGCTTTGCTTCTGTATTTTTATCTGCTGGTT
>Cebus_capucinus_imitator_PRJNA485217_SSR013__coassemble_287_pt1 | contig 40349 bp, 41 predicted proteins | sample Cebus_capucinus_imitator_PRJNA485217_SSR013__metabat2_low_PE_007 | metagenome-assembled genome bin Cebus_capucinus_imitator_PRJNA485217_SSR013 | reverse complement strand
AAAAAGAATTGCTGGTTTACTTAATTTCTTCTGTTTAATTTTCAAAGACCTTTTTCATCACATTTAAGCGACTTCTATATCTTATCATTAAGACTTTCCTTTGTCAACACTTTTTTAAAAAACTTTTTATTAAGTTTCTGTGTTGCCTTAACGACAAGACTTATCTTATCATCTACATGTAATACTTATAAATATATAACTATATATTAAATGAATCTATCTCTTAAATTCTTATATATACTATTAAATAATCTCTTTTAAACATATAGATACACTAGGATAAGTGGAGTTTCTTTATATCTTATAAACAACTAATTATATATATTGTGGATAAGTTAGCCTTAATGAAAACTTATCCACAACATACTTATATTCAAATAATTTATCTAACCTTTTTACTAATCATACTAATACATTCTCTAAAATCATTAATTAAATAATCAGCTTTACTTTTTATCTCTAAAGATGAACTATTAAAAGTAAAGCTCTTATATCTATTATTAATCATTGAAATATCATTATTTGAATCTCCTATTGTATAAATTTCTTTTTCAGATATATTAAGTTGTGTTTCTATCTTATTAACTGCATCACCCTTTGAACAACTAACTGGAACTATATCAACATATTTGTTATTTCTATAAGCAACAACCTGATGCCCGTACTGATTATTTATTCTATCTGCTAAGTCATCTAATAATTCTTCATATTTTCCATCAAGCTTTTTATAATTAACTAAAATTGCTGATACATCCTCTTTTTCAACCTGACTTATACTTAATCTTTTTGGTACTCTATACATATTTTCTCCATCACCAAAAACTATGTAATATTCAAAACCATTATTTATCGAAATATTTAGTCTATCATCTTTTAACATATTAATAACTTCATTTACACAGCTTTTTTCTATCTTCTTATGATAAACTATTTTTTTATCTGCATCTGCTATCATTGCACCATTAAGAAGTATGTAGTAATCAAATTTTATGTAATTCTCCTCTTCTAATTCAGCTACACTTTGCAATGATCTACCTGTACATGCTATAACTAAATTCTTATCTCTTCTAAACTTCCTTATAGCATCAGAATTTTGTTTATCTCTTTCATCATAATAAATAAGTGTACCGTCTATATCAGTAACTAATACCTTTCTCAATTTTAAGTCCCCCTTATGCACTAATAATTACTTCTTCATTTTATTCGCTTTTAACATAAAAAAACCTTTAAAATCCTAAAAAATAAGAAGGAGAAATTTCAAATTTCTCCTTCTGTAAAATAACTTAATTAACTAAAATTATTGATTATCTTCTTCTGATTCAGCTCTTTCAAGTAAAGCATCTATGTTATTATCTTCAGATATTTCAATATCAGCATTTTTTTCTATTGATATATCAGTATCTTCTTCATTACCTTCTTTTTCACTTGCTGGTATCTTAGCAATAGCCACTACTGCTTCATCTTCAAGAGTTCTCATAAGCTTCACTCCCATAGTTGCTCTACTTGTAACTGATATATCCGCTACATTAATTCTAATAGCAACACCATTATTATTAATAAGCATCATTTCATCATCTGCTTTACATACAGTGGCTCCTACAACAAGACCTGTCTTTTCACTTGTCTTATAAGTTATAAGTCCCATTCCACCTCTATTTTGAAGTTTATATTCATCTAAAGGTGTTCTCTTACCATAACCATTTTCACTTATTACAAGTAGTTTTTCTCCTTCTACAGCTATATCTAAGCATACTGCAACATCCTCCTCTCTAAGTTTAATAGCTCTAACCCCTGAAGCTGATCTACCCATAGGTCTAACATCTTGTTCACTGAATTTAATTGAGTAACCTTGTCTAGTAGCCATTATCATCTCAGCATCTCCATGAGTTATCTTAACCTTAAGAAGTTCATCACCATCTCTTAAGCTAATAGCAATAAGTCCTGACTTTCTTATATTCTTAAAGTCTGATATAGGAGTTTTCTTAACAATACCTTGCTTTGTTCCCATGAATAAGAATCCATTCTTTTCTTGGTCATCACTTACAGTAAGAACAGTTTCAATTCTTTCATCAGGATCTATTTGTATTAAGTTTACAAGGTTTAATCCCTTTGCAGCTCTTCCTGCATCTGGAATTTCATAAGCTCTTAACTTATAAACTTTACCAAGATTAGTAAAGAATAATATATCTGAATGAGTTGATGTAACAAATACATGCTCTACAAAATCATCTTCTTTTGTAGTCATAGCCTGTATTCCCTTACCCCCTCTTTTTTGAGATGAATAAGTATCAGCTGATATTCTCTTAATATATCCTGAGTTAGTTAATGTTATAACTACATCTTCTTCTTGGATTAAATCTTCAATATCAATTTCATTCATTTGTTGTTCTATGTGAGAAAGTCTTGGAGTAGCATATTTTGCTTTAATAGCTAATAATTCTTCCTTTATAACTTCTAATAATCTTTCTTCACTATTAAGAATTTCATTTAAGTAATTTATAAGCTTCATAAGTTCACTATATTCAGCTTCTATTTTATCTCTTTCAAGACCTGTAAGTCTTCTAAGTCTCATTTCTAATATAGCTGTAGCTTGTTTATCAGTTAAGTTAAACTTTTCAATAAGAAGAGCTTTAGCTATATCTCCTGTCTTAGAATTTCTAATAATATTAATAACTTCATCAATATTATCTAAAGCTATTCTTAATCCTTCTAAGATATGAGCTCTTTCTTTAGCTTTATTTAAATCAAAAATAGTTCTTCTTGTAACAACTTCTTTTTGGAATGCTATATAATGCTCTAACATTTGTTTTAAATTTAAAACCTTAGGTTCATTATTAACTAAAGCTAAATTTATAACTCCAAATGTATCTTGCATCTTAGTATGTTTATAAAGCATATTAAGAACTACATTAGCATTAGCATCTCTCTTAAGTTCTATAACTATTCTCATACCTTCTCTATCAGATTCATCTCTTAAATCTGATATACCAGTTAACTTTTTATCCTTAACTAAGTTAGCAATCCCTTCTATAAGTTTTGCTTTATTAACTTGGTATGGTAGTTCTGTGACAATTATTCTATGTCTATTATTTTCTTCCTCTATTTCTGCTTTAGCTCTAACGACAATTTTACCCCTACCTGTTTCATAAGCAGCTCTTATTCCTGCTCTACCCATTATTATTCCGGCAGTCGGAAAATCAGGTCCCTTAATATATGTCATTAATTCTAAAGATTCTAATTCTGGATTATCTATTAATGCTACTGTTCCATCAATAACTTCACCTAAATTATGAGGTGGTATATTTGTTGCCATCCCAACAGCTATACCTGATGAACCATTTACTAATAAGTTAGGATATCTTGAAGGTAAAACTTCTGGTTCTTTTTCTTCACCATCAAAGTTTGGAACAAAATTAACAGTATTCTTATTAATATCTCTAAGCATTTCAGTAGCTATCTTAGCCATTTTAGCTTCTGTATATCTCATAGCAGCTGCTGAATCTCCATCTACAGATCCAAAGTTACCATGACCATCTACAAGCATTTCTCTCATTGAGAAATCTTGAGCCATTCTTACTAATGCTTCATAAACTGATGAATCACCATGTGGGTGATACTTACCTAAAACTTCCCCAACTATTCTGGCACATTTTCTATATCCCTTTTCTGGATATAAATTAAGCTCTTGCATTGAGTAAAGTATTCTTCTATGAACAGGCTTTAATCCATCTCTTACATCAGGTAAAGCACGCCCTACTATAACACTCATCGCATAGTCTATATAGCATTTTTTCATTTCATTCTTAATATCTATGGGTAAAATTTTTCCCTCATTCAGACTCATTTATTTCACCTCGCTCATACTAAATATCTAGGTTGCTAACCTTATTAGCATTCTTTTCTATAAATTCTCTTCTTGGTTCAACCTTATCTCCCATAAGAATTGTAAATATTTCATCTGCTGCCATAGCATCTTCAATAGTTGCTCTTAATAAAATTCTTTCTTCTGGGTTCATTGTTGTATCCCATAATTGACTAGCATTCATTTCTCCTAGACCTTTATATCTTTGGATGTTTACACTACTATCTTTTCCACCAAATTCTTCAATTAATTGCTCTAATTCTTTATCTGAATAAGCATAAGCTTCCTTCTTACCTTTAGAGATTTTAAATAATGGAGGTTGAGCAATGCATACATGTCCTCCTTCTACAAGTTCTCTCATGTATCTATAGAAGAATGTTAATAATAAGGTTCTTATATGTGCACCATCAACATCAGCATCAGTCATTATAATTATTCTATTATATCTAATTTTTTCTATATCAAATTCTGGTCCTATTCCAGCTCCTATAGCTGTAACAAGTGATCTTATTGTATCTGAACCTAATATTTTATCTAATCTTTGTTTTTCAACATTCATTATTTTACCTCTTAAAGGTAAAATAGCTTGGAATCTTCTATCTCTTCCTTGCTTTGCTGAACCACCAGCTGAATCCCCTTCGACAATATATATTTCACATTCCTTAGGATCCTTTGATGAACAATCTGCTAATTTTCCTGGTAAAGAACTTCTTTCTAAAACAGACTTTCTTGTTAATTCTCTAGCCTTTCTAGCAGCTTCCCTAGCTCTTGAAGCAAGTAAAGCTTTTTCTACTATTACTTTACCAACAGCTGGATTTTCTTCTAAAAATGCTGCAATACCTGGTCCTGCTATTGAATCTACTGCACTTCTCACTTCTGTATTTCCAAGCTTTGTTTTTGTTTGTCCCTCAAATTGTGGATCTGTTATCTTAACAGAAACAACTGCAGTTAACCCTTCTCTAATATCATCCCCTGAAAGATTTTTATCTCCTTCTTTTAAGTGTCCAAACTTCTTAGCATAATCATTTATAACTCTTGTTAAACAAGTCTTAAATCCAGCTAAGTGAGTTCCCCCTTCAATGGTATCTATATTATTTGCAAATGTAAAAATATTTTCGTTATATCCATCATGATATTGAAGAGAAACTTCTACAACTATGTCATCCTTTTCTCCTTCAACGTATATTGGTTCAGGATGTAAAGCTTCTTTGTTTCTATTTAAGTGTTCAACGAATGATTTTATCCCACCTTCATAGTAGAATTCTTCATGAACTTCTCCTTCTTCTCTTTCATCTGTAAGTTCAATTCTTATTTTTTTATTTAAGAAAGCAAGTTCTCTTAATCTCTGAGCTAATATTTCAAAGTCAAATACAACTTCTTCAAAAATATCTTTATCTGGCTTGAAATAAACTGTTGTTCCATGCTCATTAGTTGTACCTATATTTTCAAGTTCAGAAGTAACTACTCCTCTTGAATATGTTTGCTTCCAAACTTCACCATCTCTTTTTACTGTTACACTACAATTTTCTGAAAGAGCATTAACTACTGATGCACCAACTCCATGAAGTCCTCCTGATACTTTATATCCGCCACCACCGAATTTACCTCCAGCGTGTAGAACAGTCATAATAACTTCAACAGTTGGTCTTCCCATCTTAGGGTGAATTCCAACTGGCATACCTCTTCCGTTATCAATAACAGTTATAGAATTATCTTTGTGTATATATACCTTTATGTGATCACAGTATCCAGCTAAAGCTTCATCAATACTATTATCAACTATTTCGTAAACTAAATGGTGTAATCCTCTTGCACTTGTACTACCTATGTACATTCCTGGTCTTTTTCTTACAGCTTCAAGACCTTCTAGAACCTGTATCTGGCTCGCATCATAGTTTTGATTGTTTTCTTCTAACATATAACTCCTCCTACTACATACACTTCACCTAAAATATTAAGGCCAAAGCATTAAGATTTAAGGATTTTGATTATAATTTACATCTGTTCTTTTTGTTAAAGTTGATGATGAAATTGGTGATAAATACACCCTACTCATCTTATTAACCTCTGCTATGACAAATGATTTAGGTTTTTCATCTGTAATTCTTTCAACAAATCCATCTTCATCAGCCATTCTTAAAAATTGAATAGTATCTGAACTATCCATAGCAGATTGTATATCAAATATACCTATAACATCTTTAATGGGAACAACTACATTTTCCCCTAGGTGTAGAAACACAGATATTCCTCCTTCTTAAGCATTAACGAATCCTTCTTTAACTTTAAATACCTTAGAATTTTCATCAAGATATGTTGATAAATCTTCGATTCCTGTGCATGTTATTATACTTTGAATTTCCTTAATTGATTTTAAAATATATCTTTTTCTATTAAAATCAAGTTCAGATAAAACATCATCTAAAAGCAAAACAGGATATTCGCCTGTTAACTCCTTGATTATTTTTAATGAAGCAAACTTCATAGTTAATACTACAGTCCTTTGCTGACCTTGTGAACCATATACCTTTGCATCCATATCGTTTATAAAAATATTAAAATCATCTCTATGAGGCCCTACTGAAGTTATTCTTTTTTCAATATCCCTTCTTCTAGATGATTTTAATTGTTCTATTATTGAATCTTCTATGTTATTTAAATTTTTAACAGTAGAAATATATTTAAACTCTATAAATTCTTTTCCTCTGGTAATATCACTGTGGATATCTTTAGAGTAAGTATTCATTTTTTGTATATAACTTAATCTAGACTGTATTATTAACTTTGCATATTGAGCAAGCTGCATATCATAGATATCTAACATTGCCTCATCTATATTTCTTTGTTTTAAAATTAAATTTCTCTCTCCTAGAACCTTATTATATTGAACTAAGTTATAATAATACTTAGAATCTAACTGACATAGTTCCATATCTATAAATTTTCTTCTAATTCCAGGGGATTCTTTAACAATTTTCAAATCTTCAGGTGAGAACATAACAACATTAAAGGTTCCTACTAATTCACCTATCTTAGAAACCTTTATAGAATTTATCGTTATTGCTTTTTTTCCATCTTTTAATATATTTATATCTATCCTCTTATCTAATCTATTCTTTCCAATTTCTAATCTTATAAACGCCTTTTCTTTATTTAGCATTATAAGATCTTTATCTCTATTAGTTCTATGTGATTTAGCAAATGCGCAATAATAAATCGATTCAAGAACATTAGTCTTTCCTTGAGCATTATCGCCCATAAACACATTTACATTCTTGCCTAATTGTAAGGCAAGGGTTTTATAGTTTCTGTAATTTAATAATTGTAAACTCTTAATATACATAAAAACACCTATATTAATTATAACATATAACTATTTATAAAGCCTTGATTTTATTAAATTATCTTATAAATTTCTTCTTGGAATTCAACCACATCTCCAGGTCTTATTTTTTTACCTCTTTGTAAGCAAACTTCTCCATTTACTAAAACTACACCTTCTTGAATGTAAAATTTTGCTTCTGATCCAAGGCTAACTGCCCCAGTCCACTTCAAAAGTGAATCTAATTTTATAAACTCAGTTTCAATCTTTATTTCTTGCATAATATATTAAACTACAAGCTACCTAAAGTAGCCTGTAGCTATCCTCCTAATTTTTATTATTTTGCCATTCTAACTGGTAATACTAAATATTCACAGTCATCATTATCTTTATTTTTTATAATACATGGTGAAACACTACTTGTTAATTTAATTTGAACAACTTCTTCTTCCATACTCTTTAACACATCAAGAAGATATTTTGAGTTAAATGCAATTTGCAAATCCTCACCTTGCATTTCTACTGATACTTCTTCTCTAACTTTTCCCAATTGAGAATTAGATGTGATTACTATATTATCATTTGATATATTAAATTTTACTAAATTAGTATTTCCATCCTTAGCCATAAGAGATGCTCTTTCAATTCCGTTTTGTAATTCTTGTCTATTAACATCTATGAAAATCTTATGTTCTTTTGGAAGTAAAGAACTATAACTTATAAATTCACCTTCTAATAGTCTTGATATTATTCTAGTTTTCCCCATATTAAATAATATATGATTAGCAGTAAATGTTATTTCAAGCATTATATTTGCATCATCTAATATTTTTGATACTTCATTGAATGTTTTTCCTGGTATTACAGCACTTATATCATTTGGATTATCTATAAATTCTCTTCTTAATGCTAATCTATATCCATCTAAAGCTACTAGATTTAATTTTGAATCCTTAACCTCAAAAAGAATACCTTGAAGTATAGGTCTAGTTTCGTCTTGAGCTGTAGCAAATGATGTTCCTTTTATCATATTTTTAAGTAAGCCTTGTGGAATAGAGAATGCATTATCCTCAGCTATTGTTGGTAAGCTTGGAAATTCATCTGCACTCATGTGGATAAGATCAAATACTGATTTTTGACATTCTATTTTTAGAATATTATCTCCTTCTGTACTTAATTTAACTTCATCATTAGGTAATTTTCTAACTATTTCTCCAAGTATCTTAGCATCTACAACAATGCTACCTGCTTCTTCTATATCTGCTTCTATTTTAGTTTCTATACTTACATCTTTATCTGAACCTATAAATGTAACAGTGTTATCTTTACATTCGATAAACATACCTTCAAGTATAGGCATAGTAGTTCTACCAGTTATTGCTTTCTGAGCTATAGCTATAGCTTCTTGTAATTTACTTTTTTCACATATGAATTTCATAATTAAAATCCTCCTTAAAATTTAACAAATATCCACTAACTAAAAATACTATAGATATAGATAAATATATATAGATAAATATATAGTAATAGTAGTAGGGGCTGTGGATAATGTGGATAACTTTTAAAAATCCAGTAATAATGCAGCTTTGGGCTGAATCTTACTTGTGGATAACTCTGTGGATAACTAAAGGAGTTATCCACAGGTAAAAATGAAATTGTGGATAACTATTTAGAGAAAAAGTTATCCACAAAAAGTTATCCACAAGCTGTGGATTATTTATGGTTTAATTTATTTGTAATGTCATTTATTGTATTTTGTAATCCCTCATCAGTTTTAAAACTTTCGGAAATTTTTTCATAAGCATGAATAACTGTAGTATGATCTCTTCCACCAAATTCTTCTCCAATTTTAGGTAAAGACATATCAGTTAATTTTCTACTTAAATACATAGCTATTTGTCTAGGATAAGATACTGTTCTAGTTCTTCTTTGAGATTTTAAGTCATCTACCCTTAGATTAAAATAATTAGCTACACTTTCTTGAATCCCTGATACAGTAATAGTTGTGCTACCTTTATTAGCTATTATATCTTTTAAAGCTTCAGAAGCTAAATCAACAGTTATTTCTCTATTTGTTAATGAAGAATAAGCAAGTATTCTTATTAAAGCTCCTTCAAGTTCCCTAATATTTGATTTAATTTTAGTAGCTACATATACCATAACATCATTACTAACATTAAGGTGATCTGTATCAGCCTTTTTCTTAAGTATAGCCATTCTAGTTTCAAAATCAGGTGCTTGAATATCAGCAATTAAGCCCCATTCAAATCTAGAACGAAGTCTATCCTCAAGAGTTGGGATTTCTTTTGGTGGTCTATCTGATGATAAAATTATTTGTTTATTTGCCTCATGCAAAGCATTAAATGTATGGAAGAACTCTTCTTGTGTTCTTTCCTTACCAGCAATAAACTGAATATCATCTATTAAAAGAACGTCTATATTTCTGTATTTATTCCTGAAGTCTTCATTCTTGTCATCTTTTATAGCATTTATAAGTTCATTTGTAAATTTTTCTGATGAAACATACATTACTTTTGCTTTTGGATTTTCTTTTAATATGTAATGTCCTATAGCATGCATTAAGTGAGTTTTTCCAAGACCAACTCCACCATAGATAAATAAAGGATTATAAGCTTTTGCTGGTGATTCAGCAACTGCAAGTGATGCAGCGTGAGCAAATCTATTACTGTTACCTATAACAAAAGAGTTAAAAGTATATTTAGGATTTAATGTTGTAGACATTTCATCACTAACAGTAACAGAGCCGATATTTAGATCATCTGATGATTCAATAACTTCAGATGGATCTTCAACTTCTTCTTCAATTTCGCTTTCTAAACGAAACTCAACATCTATAGTTTTAGATGTTACTATCTTAAGCGCTTGAATAACTAAATCTTTATAACGCTTATCTAAAATACCACGGGTAAATTCATTAGGTACAGTGAGCTTTAATATATCATCAGATAAAGATTGTGGTTCACAACATTTAATCCAAGTATTAAAACTTATTTCTGTTAATTCACTTTTGATTATATCTAGTGCTTTTTCCCAGGTACTATCTAGCTGATATTCCATTTTACTTCCTCCGCCACTAAATAATTGTAATAATTCTTATAAATTCATAGTATAATTCCTGAAAATACGACTTATCCACAAGTTATCCACAAAGTTATCCACAGGACGAGCTTTTTAAAACTCGAAATGTTAACAACTTTTTAGACCTGTGGATAAGATTGTTGAAAAGTTTATTTAAAATATAGTTATCCACAACCTGTGGATAACTTTTATCCACAAAAAATAATTTATGTAAAATTGGTATATTACTAACTTATCATTAGTTTTTAAATTGTTGTTTAAAAGTTATAAACAGTTTATCCACATACTTATCCACAGATGTGGATAACTTGTATACTTATCCACAATTTAATAATAATACTCCTATATATTAACATAATTTAATAGGGGGTATCAAGAAGTTATCCACAAAAATAGCTTATCTGTGGATAACTTTATCTGTGGATAACTGAATCCTTAGTATAAGCTAAAAAGATTTTCCACACAACCTGTGGATAACTTTAAAAATAGAGCAAAAATTACTCCTAGAAATTCCATAATTTGTGTTATAGAAAAAAGGTTATTTTCTTGACAGAGTAAGCATTCAAATATATAATTAAACAGTGAAACTTAAAATTGTCGATATATAGTTTTACTATAGAAAATATTTTGTTGAAGGGGGTGCATTTGAATGTTCATGACATACCAACCTAAAAAGAGACAAAGAAAAAAAGAACATGGTTTCAGAAAAAGAATGAAAACTAAAGCTGGAAGAAATATCTTAAAGGCTAGAAGACAAAAAGGTAGAAAAAGATTAACAGCATAAGGACCACTATTTTGTGGTCTTTTTCTGCAATAAAGGCAGAAAATAAGGAGAGAGAACTTTCAAATGAGTATGCAAAGACTAAGAAAAAATAAAGAGTTTAGACTAGTATATAGAAGGGGGAGCTCTCTTTCTAATAAATTATTAGTTCTATACGTATTTAAAAATAGAAATAATAAAGATGAAAATAATAAGTCTTATAATAAGGTAGGAATATCAGTTAGTAAAAAAATAGGAAACAGTGTTGTTAGAAGTAGAGTTAAGAGATTAATCTCAGAGTCATATAGATTAAACTCAGCAAATTTAATTGAAGGACACGATTTTATTTTTATAGCTAGAAATCCTATCAATGGAAGGCCATACAAAGATGTTGAAAAATCTATGAAGCAACTGTTTGCAAAGGCGGGGATTTATAAAAATGAAAAGGATATTAATAGCACTAATTAATTTTTATAGAAAATATTTATCACCACTTAAAAAACAAAGAAGCTGTATATACATACCTACTTGTTCTCAATATGCATTAGATGCTATAAATAAGTATGGACCTTTGAAAGGCAGCTTTATGGCTATGAAAAGGATTTTAAGGTGTCATCCATTTCACAAAGGTGGATATGACCCTATTAAATAAATAATATTTTTGGAGGTATAACACGAGTGTATAAAATTTTAGCGCCTATTACAAATATTTTTCTACAAATATTTAATGCGTTCTTGAATTTTGTTTCATCATTGGGACATTTTAGTCCGGGAACTAATTATGTAATAGCAGTAGTTTTATTAACTTTACTAGTAAGGTTAATCATTTTACCTTTAACGATAAAACAGATGAGATCATCTGCGAAGATGCAAGAAGTTCAACCTTTAGTAAAAAAAGCACAAGAAAAGTATAAAGGTAATCCAGAAAAAGCTAATATGGAAGTAATGAAAATATATAAAGAAAATAATGTGTCAATGTCTGGAGGATGTCTTCCACTATTAATACAAATGCCAATTTTATTTGCTTTATATGATGTATTCCGTAATATTAATACTGGGGGAGCTTCATTTTTATGGTTAAGCAATCTAGGGCAACCAGACCCTTACTATATTTTACCTGTAATTTCAGGGCTTACAACTTACTTCTCATCATACTTAATGCAAAAGGGAAGTGGATCATCACAAGCTAGTCCTATTAATATGGGAACTATGAATATAGTTATGGCTGTAATGCTTGGATTTATGTCAATGAAATTCCCATCTCTACTTGTTATATATTGGATAACTGGTAACTTAATTCAAATGGTTCAAACTTATTTCTTAATTATCTTACCAAAGCAAAGAAAAGAAAGAAATAGTGGAGTTAATAAAGAAACTGACTTTATTGATGTTAAGGATGTTAAAGAAGTTAAGAATAAAAAGAATAAGAAAAAGAAATAATTAATTCTTCAAAGGTTGGTGAAAAGGTATTGAAGACTATTGAATATACTGGCAAAACAGTAGATGAAGCTTTAGATATGGCTTTAAAACAATTAGGTGTATCTAAAGAGAAAGTCGATTATACTATAACTGATGAGGGAAGCAGAGGGTTCTTAAATTTAATAGGAGCTAAACCTGCTAAAATAAGAGTTACATTAAAGAGAAATGCTATAGAAGAAGGTAAGGTCTTTTTAGAAGATATACTTAAAAAGATGGGTTTAGAAGCTACTGTAGTTATTAAAGAAGAAGAGGATAAGGTTAACATAAATATAGTAGGAGATAATACAGCTAGTATTATTGGCTATAGGGGTGAGACTTTAGATTCTATTCAATATTTAACAAGTTTAGTTGTTAATAAAAATAATAAAGGTAGTTATAAAAGAATAATCTTAGATACTAAGGATTATAGAGCAAAGAGAGAGGAAACTCTAAAAACTGTTGCTAATAAGACTGCGTATAAGGTTAAAAAATATGGTAGAACTCTGAAATTGGAGCCTATGAACCCATATGAAAGAAGAATTATTCACTCAACACTACAAGCTGATAAGTCAATTTTTACTTATAGCGAAGGTGAAGAGCCGTTTAGAAGAGTTGTAATAGAACTTAAAAATAAAAAAGAAGCTTAATAGCTTCTTTTTTTATGTTTAAAATAGGATTTTAGTGCAAAAATTATATAGTATAAGTATTAGTATAGTGCTTTGACTTATTAACTTTACTTAGGTAAAATTAAGTATAGATTTTTTATAGAAATATTATATTTTTTAGAGAGAGTTTTTAGATAGATAATTTATATATAGGAGGGTATCATGAAGGAATTTGATACAATTGCTGCTATTGCAACTGCCTTAGGGGAAGGTGGAATAGCTATTATAAGAGTATCTGGTGATAAGGCTTTAGAAATTGTGGATAAAATTTTTAGATCTGTTAATGGAAAAGACATGTTTTCAATGAAACCTTATACAATGAGATATGGACATATTATTGATAAAAATGAAGAGGTTATAGATGAAGTTATTGTTAGCTTTATGAAAGGGCCAAGAAGTTTTACAGCAGAAGATACTGTTGAAATAAATTGTCATGGTGGAGTTATTTCTACTAATACAGTTTTGCAAGAAGTTATTAAGGCGGGAGCTAGACTTGCAGAACCTGGTGAATTTACTAAGAGAGCATTTTTAAATGGTAGAATAGACCTTAGTCAGGCTGAAGCTGTTATGGATATTATAAGTGCTAAGACAGAGCTTTCAATGAAATCAGCTATGAGACAAAGTGAAGGAAGACTTTCAACTGAAATAAATAGATTAAGACAGCAAACTTTAGATGTTTTAGCTCTTATTGAATATGCGGTAGATTTTACTGAGGATGAAGAAGAGATTGATCCATCTATTAATGTAGATGTTAAGGATGGTGTTGAAAAACTTATATCAGAAGTTGATACTCTTATTAAGAGTGCTGATGAAGGTAAGCTTATAAGAGATGGGCTTAATGTTGTTATTGTAGGTAAACCTAATGTTGGTAAGTCATCACTTTTAAATGTTCTTTTAAATGAGAGAAGAGCGATTGTTACTGATGTTGCAGGTACAACAAGAGATATTATAGAAGAATATATCAATCTTGATGGAATACCTGTTAGAATTATTGATACAGCAGGAATTAGAGAGACAGAAGATGTTGTTGAAAAAATTGGAGTAGAAAAATCAAAACAAAAAATTGATGAAGCAGATTTAATAATCTTTATGCTTGATACAAGTAGAGAGCTTGATGATGAGGATAGAGAAATAATTAGTTATATTAAGGATAAGAAATATATTGTTTTACTTAATAAAGTTGATTTAGAGAGAAAAATCAATGATGATGAAATTAGTGGTTTAACACATAAAATAGAAATTTCAGCTAAGGAAGCTATAGGAATAGATAGATTAAAAGAAGAAATTAAGGAATTATTCTTTAGTGGAAGAGTTGATACTGAAAGTTTAATGGTTACTAACACTAGACATAAACAAGCTCTATATAGAGCGCTTGAAAGCCTTGAAGGTGGGCTAGGTGGTATAAATAGAAATGAATTCTTAGATTTAATTTCTATTTATATAATGTCAGCTTTAAAATCTTTAGGAGAAATTACAGGAGCAGAAGTTGAAGAAGATTTAGTTAATAAAATCTTTATGGAATTCTGTTGTGGAAAATAAAATTGGAGGATAAACATATGAGATATGATGCAGGAGAATATGATGTAGTTGTTATTGGTGCTGGTCACGCTGGATGTGAAGCAGGACTTGCAGCTGCTAGAATGGGTTGTAAAACACTTTTATGTACTTTAAGTTTAGAATCAGTGGCTTTAATGCCATGTAACCCTAATATAGGAGGAACAGCTAAAGGACATATTGTTAGAGAAATAGATGCACTTGGTGGAGAAATGGGTAAGAATATAGATAAATCTTATATTCAAACAAAAATGCTTAATACATCAAAAGGCCCAGCTGTGCATTCATTAAGAGCTCAAGCTGATAAAAACTTATATCAAAGAACAATGAAACAAGTTGTTGAAAGACAAGAAAATTTATATTTAAGACAATTAGAAGTTGTTGATATAGATGTTAAAGATGGAGTAGTTCAAGGAGTTCTAACAAAGAACGGTGGATACTTTAAGACAAAGGCAGTTATTTTAACAAGTGGTACATATCTAAAGAGTAAGATTTATATTGGTAATACTGGATATGAAGCAGGTCCAAATGGACTTATACCAGCAAATGAGCTTTCAGCAAAGCTTATAGACCTTGGAATTGAACTTAGAAGATTTAAAACAGGAACACCTTGTAGAGTTAATAAAAGATCAATAGATTTTTCAAAGCTTATTGAACAACCAGGAGATGGAGAAGTTTCACCATTTTCATATGTTCATGATAAAAATGATAAAAAGCAAATATCATGTTGGCTTGCTTACACAAATGAAAAAACTAAAGCAGTTATAGAAGCAAATATGGATAGATCACCTATGTACAATGGTACAATTACAGGGGTTGGTCCAAGATATTGTCCTTCAATAGAAGATAAAATGAGAAGATTCCCTGATAAGGAAAGACATCAAATATTCTTAGAACCAGAAGGTTTAGATACAGATGAAATGTATGTTGGAGGAATGTCATCATCACTTCCAGAAGATGTTCAAGTAGCAATGCTTAGAACTATGGAAGGTTTTGAAAATGTTGAAATTATGAGAACTGGTTATGCGATTGAATATGATTGTATAGATTCAACAATTCTTCTTCCAACTCTTGAAATGAAGGAAATTAAAGGATTCTTTAGTGCTGGACAAATTAATGGTAGTTCAGGATATGAAGAAGCTGGAGCGCAAGGTATCATAGCAGGAATTAATGCTGCTTTAGAAGTTCAAGGAAAAGAACAAATTATCTTAAAAAGATCAGATGCTTATATAGGGGTTCTTATTGATGACCTTGTTACAAAAGGAACTACTGAGCCTTATAGAATGATGACATCAAGAGCAGAATATAGACTTCTTTTAAGACAAGATAATGCTGATTTAAGACTTACTGAGCTTGGAAGAAAGATAGGTCTTGTTGATGATGAAAGATATGAAATATTCTTAGAAAGAAAGAAGAATATTGAAGATGAGATTGAAAGAATAAAAGCTCTTTCAATAACAACAAAGCCTGAAAATAATGAAATAATTTTAGCTCTTGGTTCAACAGATCTTAAAAAGCCAATAAGTCTTTATGAACTTATAAAGAGACCAGAACTTGATTATTTTGCTGTTAAGGACCTTGACCCAGATAGACCTGACATACCAAATCATATAGGTGAACAAATAAATGTTATGGCTAAATATGAAGGGTATATAAATAATCAATTAGAGCAAGTTGAGAAATTTAAGAAGCTTGAAAATAGATTAATACCAGATTCAATAGATTATGATTCAATTCATAATTTAAGAACTGAAGCTGTTCAAAAGCTTACAAAGATAAGACCTTTAAATATAGGTCAGGCTTCAAGAATTTCTGGAGTTTCACCAGCAGATATTTCAGTATTATTAATTTACCTAGAGCAATTAAATAAAAGATAAATTTAACTTAAACTTACTAGTAAATACTTAGTATTTACTAGTACTTTTTTGTTAAAATATTATATATATATTTGATTTAAGATAAATAATCACCCTGTGGATAACTTTTTAAAAAGTTATCCACAGGATATAATAGTATATAGTTGTTTTGTGAAGAAAAAGAAACATTTATATAGAGGGAATATATTTAAATTAATGGAGGAAAAAAAGATGAAATATTATGATTTGATGAAAGAAGCTTGTGATAGAGTAGGAATGGAATTTAATGAAGATAAGTATAGTAAGTTTATGTTGTATAAAGAATTGTTAAAAGAATGGAATGAAAAAATTAATTTAACAGCTATAACAGAGGATGAAGCTATAGTTAAAAAACATTTTATAGATTGCATTAATGCTTTTGAACTTGATGAATTTAAGGAAGCAAAAACAATTATAGATGTTGGAACAGGTGCAGGTTTCCCAGGGATTCCTATAGCCATTATGAGAGAAGATGCAGAAATAACTCTTTTAGATGCTTTAAATAAAAGAATAAACTTCTTAAACATAGTTGCACATGAATTATGTCTTAGAAATGTTCAAACTATTCATGCTAGAGCAGAAGAGGGTTCAAGGGAACCACAATTTAGAGAAAAGTTTGATATAGCTACTTCAAGAGCGGTTGCAAATATGAGTATGCTTTCAGAATTTTGTATGCCTTATGTAAAAGTAAAAGGACATTTTATTCCACTAAAAGGACCTAGTATAGAAGAAGAATTAGAAAATGGAAAAAATGCTGTCAAAATACTTGGTGGAGAAATTAAGGAAGTAAGAGAAGTTAAGGTAGAAGATACAGATTTAAAACATAATCTTGTTGTTGTAAAGAAGATAAAAACTTGTGGAAAACTTTATCCAAGAAATATGGGAATGATAAAGAAGAAACCTTTAAAATAAACAGAGTATAAAATCATATATTATATAGCTATTTATATACTACGTAATTAAGATACAGAAGAAGAAAGGGGGACGTGCATGGAAACTTTAACAATACCCTTTATACTTTATCTAGCATTTATGATCAATTCAGAAATGGTTTTAAAGAAAAAAGTAAGTAATAAGGTAATGCATTATTTACTTTTTATCTTATGTTTTTTTATAGATATTATGATTATATATGTTTTAGGAAAGTACTCTATACATGTATATAGTGAATCACTAGAATTTAATGGATTTTTTAAAGTGTTTATTATTTATTGTATAACTAACTTAATTTTATATAAAAATAACTTAAGACAAACTCTTTTTATATCATTTAAGACATATATGTTATACACATTAGCTGCAAAGCTTTCATATTGGCTTACATTTTATACTTTAAAAAGAGTTCACCCCAAGCTTGATTCTATAAAAATGGGTAATTTTAATTATGCAATAGTATTAGTAATAATAATAATATTAAGCATGATTATATGTACAGTTATAGATTATTATTTTTATAGATATAATCAAATTATTGAATATATTTATAAATTACTACAATCTAATAAGAATATGATACTTATGTACTTAAGTGCTATGGCGTATTATTTATTTATAACATTATCATTAAGTAAAATTAATTATTATTTAGATGATTCGTCTATGGTAAGTATATTAGAAATTTATCTATTTGGTTTATTTGCATTAAATTTTTTAGTGTTATATTTATTAAAGATGGGATTAGAACTTGAAGAGAGACAACAAAAACTTCAAACATATATTGATATAAAAGAAAAAACATACATAGATGTTGTTAATTCATCATTATCAATTAGAAAGATATCACATGATATTAAAAATCATAATAATATCTTAACTACTTTATTAAAAGAAAATAAGGTTAATGAAGCAATAGAGTATTTAGAATCTATAAAAGATGCAGTTAATAATACAGAAGATTTTAGGGTATGTAATAATTTAATTATTAATGTTATATTAAAAACCAAAATAAATAAGATAAAAGAAAATAATATAAAGTTTATAACAGATTTTAAGATTCCAAGAGAACTTAATATAAGTGATTTTGATATATCTACTTTGTTTGTAAATCTACTTGATAATGCTATAGAAGCTTGTGAAAAAGTTGATATAGATAAGAGATTTATAGATGTTAAAGTAAAGATGTTAGAAAATAGATTAATTATTGAAATAGAAAATTCAAGTAATATAAAAGAGAATAAAATATTTGAAACTTTAATAACAACAAAATTAGATGCTAATAATCATGGATTAGGAACTAAAAATATTGAAGAAATAGTTAAAAAATATAATGGAAATATAGTATATAAAAATACTAATTTTAAATTTAAAACAACTTTATATTTAATTTTATAAAAAAAGAACTAACTTAGTAATCTAAGTTAGTTCTTTTTTATTACTTCCAAATTCCTAATAAGATTAAGAATCCTGGTATCCAAGCTGTGAATACACCTTCTAAAATACTTAAGTATGGTGTAAACTTAAGTTCTTTCTTAAGAACAAGTTCGATCCATCCTGTAAGCCATAGGACACCCCATGCCCACCAGATTAAAGCCATAAGTACATTGTAGATGTTCTTTCCATCTCCCCATGAGATAAGACCAGCTGGAACTGTTGTAATTGTAACGAATAAGCAGTACCATCCGTATGCTCTACCTTCAAGATTGAAGATTGAGTTGATACCTATGAATAGGTATGTGAATCCGAATAATAATCCTGTTGCTGATGTGTAGTAACAAGAATTTGATCCTGATTGTAGTCCTACTCCTGCTTGAGTAATTAATAATGTACCGAAGTTCATTATTACTGATAAAGCACCTGTAAATAAGTTCATAACTGCTGTTGCTTTAGGATCTATCTTAGTTAATCTTCCGATACCGTTAACTATTAAGACAACCCCAACATATAATAGTATTGCACCTAACATTGCGTGCCACCTCCAATTAATATTAAATTTAATTGAAAATATATTTATTAATAATATTTACGTACCTATTACTAATAATTATATTTTGCCCTGTTACAATATTGTTATACACCTAAATTAAAACTATTACAAATAAATTCATTAACAGATTATTAATAGGATTTAGAGATAATTTAAAGAAAAAGGAATTTAAATTACATTAACAACAAAAAGTTTTTTTTGAAATGTTAATAAAAAAATAAATTGTTAATATTTTTGAAGTTTTTCATGCAATATATGAAATTTTTAATGCTTTATAAGAAAATTTCATTATTAATTTTTAAATACTAATTTATTTAATGTTGTATAAGGGTATTAATTGTAGTGTGTTTTGCTATATAATATAAGTATATAAATTACAAAATTAAGATAAACTAAAAGATTAGCTAAATAGGGAGTTGATTATCGTGATAAAAGTTGCAATATGTGATGATCAAGCGGTGTATTCTAATTATATAAATAAAGTTATTCACAAGATAGCCAAAAGAGAAAATATTAGTGTGAGTGTTAATATTTTTGAATCAGGAGAAGACTTATTAGAAGATTTTAATAAAAATAATCATGATTATAATATAGTTTTTTCTGATATATTAATGGGTGGTATAACTGGAGTAGATGTAGCTAGAGAAGTTAAGAAGTTTAATAAGAGTATTCAAATCATATTTGTATCAGTAAGCATGGATTATGTATTTGATGGATATGATGTTGGTGCTTTAAATTACATATTAAAACCAATAAATGAAGAAAAATTAGAAGAACAATTTTTAAAGGCTGTTAGTAATATAGTTGATAAAAAGGATAGAGACTTATTTTATGTAAATAAGAAATCACTTATTAGAACTGTAGACATAAATTCTATAATGTACTTTAAGGTTACTAATAGAATAATAACTCTTGTTTCAGAACATGAAACTATGGAATTTTATGATAAATTAGATAATATTGAAAAAAAGCTTAAAGAATATTTCTTTGTAAAGCCGCATAGAAGTTATCTAATTAATTGTAAGTTTATAGATGAGATAGAGAAGACAAGTGTAAAAATGAAAAATGGACAAATTATTCCTATAAGTAGATTGAATACAAAAGCCGTAAAAGAAAAGTTCATAGATTATCTAGAAAATAGTTAAGGAAAATAAGTTGTTTGTTATCCTGTAGTTTTGATAAAATAAGTGATACAAGCTTATTTATAAGTAAAGGGGCTTATAAATAATTAGGGAAATTTAAAAAATAACTAGTGTAAGGGATGGTACAAAATATGCACAATCAAGTGATTTATGTTCAGGTTGATGAGATTATAGCAAATACATATCAGCCAAGAAAGTATTTTGATGAAGACGCTTTAAATGAATTAGCACAATCAATAAAGCAGTATGGAGTTATACAACCTATAACTGTTAGAAAAGTAGCTAATATGTTTGAAATTGTTGCAGGAGAAAGAAGATGGCGAGCTTCAAAATTAGCAGGACTTAAAAAAATTCCTTGTGCAATTGTAGATATAACAAATACAGAATCAGCAGAAATAGCTTTACTTGAAAATCTACAAAGAGAAGATTTAAATTTTATTGAAGAAGCAGAAGCTTATTTTAATTTAATTAATGATCATAATTTTACTCAAGAAAAGTTAGCTGAAAAAATGGGAAAAAAACAATCCACAATAGCAAATAAGTTAAGACTTTTAAAACTTTCAGATGAAGTAAGAAGGACATGCTTAGAGGCAGAATTGACAGAAAGACATACAAGAGCTTTATTGTCTTTACCCACTGAGGATTTACAAAAAGGAGTTATTTCTGAGGTTGTTAAAGAAGGACTTAATGTTAAGAAAACAGAAGAACTTATAAATAAGATATTATTAAAAATTGCAGGGGAAGATTTAAATGTTAAGGAAGATAAAAAGAAAATACTTGGCTCTTTCCCAACAAAGGTTTATGTTAATTCTATAAAACAAATTTTTGATAAGTTTAAGATACCTGCAAGCTATAAATCTAAAGATTGTGGAGATTATGTTCAAATAACAGTTAATATACCCAAAAATAAAAAATAGTGTAACAATTAATTAATCAACTTTAATTAATTGTATGATAATATATATTAGGCATTTTAAGTTAATTAAATTTAAAATGCTTAATTTTTTTATGAGAGGTTAATGCTATGAAGATAAAATCGTTAGTTATAACTATTTCAGCTTTCGTAGGAGTTATTGTAGGAACAGAAGTTATATATAATGGTTTAAATGCTTACATAAATTATAAGGCAGAAAAACAGAAAGAGCTAAATTCTGAATTGCAACAATTAACACCTAAAGAAAATGAAATAGGACAACTAAAGTCGCAGTTAATGTTTTTAGATGCAGATAAGGATAAACTTACAGCTGCTAATCAAGAAGTTATGGTTCAATGCCAAAGATTAATAAATGGTAAGACTAGTGGTGTAATAAAAATTAATATACAACTAGCAAAAGAGGTAGAAGAGCAAATAAATAATTATTGGAAGAATAATAATACCTTCTCAACTGTACAAGGACAAGAAGGAGCTAAAAATTATGATATTTATCTTAATAAGGTCAATGCTTATCTAAATGAAGGGATAAAAACAGGGGAAATAAATATAGCTTCAATGCCTAGCTTTACAAGTGCTGATATTTCAGCTTTAAGTAACCAAATAAATAATGTTAAGGTACAGCTTTTAGCTTTAGGAGCTAGCCTTAATATGAATGGAGCTACACCTTACACATTACAAAATAGTCAAGGTTATGTTAATAATACAGGATATTAATTGTTCTACGTGGAACAGTTTTTTAAGTATTATAGAATGTTCTACGTGGAACAATTTAAAAAAATATTTGTAAATGTTCTACGTAGAACATTTAAATGTAATATTATATTTTTGTAAGAAGAATATCCTTTTAATATCAGATATTAGAATATATAATATTTATATGGAAGGGAGGTGAGGTTCTCAAAATGAGTGTTTCATTTTGGGAGTATTATGAAAACTATATGTATTTTTAACCAAAAGGGTGGAGTAGGTAAAACAACTACTAATATCAATGTATGTTCTTATCTAGCAACCCTAGGGTATAAAGTTTTAGCAATAGATATTGACCCACAAGGAAATACTACTAGTGGTGTTGGGATAGATAAAAGAAAAGTTGATAAATCAATGTATGATGTATTAGCTGGGAGTGTATCTATCACAGATATATTAGTACAAAGTCAATTAGTAGAGAATCTTTATGTTGCACCAGCTAATATGGATTTAGCAGGAGCTGAAATAGAGGTTATGGGAAAAGAAAAGAGAGAATTTATCCTAAAAAATCAATTAGAAAAAGTTAAAGATAAATTTGATTTTGTATTTATAGATTGCCCACCTTCATTAGGTATGTTAACTATAAATGCATTAGTTGCTTCTGAATCTGTCTTAATACCTATACAAGCAGAATATTATGCATTAGAAGGTGTTGGACAACTTATAAATACAGTTAATTTAGTTAAGAAATCTTTAAATCCAAATTTAGAGATTGAAGGTGTAATAATGACTATGTATGATGGAAGAACTAATCTAAGTAATGAAGTCTACAAAGAGGTCAAATCTTACTTTAATGATAAACTATATGAATCAACTATTCCGAGAAATATAAGACTTGCAGAGGCTCCAAGTTTTGGACTTCCTATAGTTTTATACGATGATAAGTGCAGAGGGGCTAAAGCCTATGAGGATGTCACAAATGAGTTTTTAAAAAGACAGGGAGTTGAATTATAGTGGTAAAAAAATTTGGATTAGGTAAGGGTTTAGAAGCATTAATTCCTGGAGATACTAATGTAGAAGAAACTAAAACAAAAGATGGGTTTGTGAAAATAGATATAGATTCTATAGATGCAAATATTGATCAACCAAGAAAGTTTTTTGATAATAGTAAGATAGCAGAGTTATCTCAATCAATTAAAGAGCATGGGATAATACAACCTTTAATAGTTCAAAAAGTAGAGGAAGATAAATATACTATTATTGCAGGAGAAAGAAGATGGAGAGCTGCAAAGCTTGCCAAAGTTAAAAAAGTTCCTGTTATTATTAAAGAAATGAGTAATGAAGAATTATTACAAATATCTTTAATAGAAAACATACAAAGAGAAAATTTAAATGCCATAGAAGAGGCATTAGCTTATAAAAAGCTAAAAGAAGAGTTTAACTTAACTCAAGAAGTATTATCTCGTAAGCTTGGAAAGTCAAGAACAGCTATTGCTAATGTTATGAGATTACTTAATTTAGATTCAAGAGTTCAAGAGTACATAATACAAGGTGTCATTTCAGAAGGACATGGGAAAGTGCTTTTAAGCTTATCAGGTGATGAACAATATAAAGTTGCTCAAAAAATTATAGATGATGGATTATCTGTAAGAGAAGTAGAAAGCTTTATAAAATTTTTAAAGTCAAAGGAAAATAAAGAAGAAAAGCCTAAAGAGGAAAAGAAAATTAATCCTTATTATAAAGATATAAAGGATAAGCTTCAAGATTACTTTGGCACAAAGGTTAATATAAATTCTAATAAGAATAAAGGTAAGATAGAAATAGAGTATTATTCAGAAGAGGATTTACAAAGAATTTTAGACATAATTAATTTATAGGATGTTTCACAATATAAAATGTTCTACGTGGAACATTGGCAGGAAGGATGTATTTTAGGTGAACAATTTTTTAGATGTTATAAATCAAAATATTGCATTTATAGCAATAGCGCTTGCAGTAATAGTAGTATTAGAATTTATTCTTATAATAATTTCATTTGCTAAAGTTGGATCAATTAAGAGTAAGTACAATAAGATGATGAAAGGTAATGAAAATAAAGACCTTGAAGCTGTAATGGAAGAGTACTTAAATAAAGTACAAAGTATAGAAGTAAATACAACTGATATAGCAGGTAGATTTAGCAGAATAGAATCAAGCTTAAGTAAGAGTGTTCAAAAAGTTGCTGTTGTTAGATATAAAGCTTTTGAAGATGTAGGAAGTGATTTAAGTTTCTCAGTAGCTTTATTAGATGGTAATAATGATGGAGCTATTATTACAGGTATATATGGAAGAATGGAAAGTACTACTTATGCTAAGCCAATAGATAAGGGTATTTCAAGATATGATTTATCAGATGAAGAAATGCAAGCTTTAAGTGAAGCCATGAGTAAATAATATAAGAATTTTAGAGGATGTCTATATAGACATCCTTTTTTTATGTGGAATAAAATTAACCTAGAATATTTTCTAGAGTAAATTTTAGATTTTGATTTTTTGAATAACCTAGTGCTTTCATTATAAATAAGTGAATTCCAATTGATATGGAATTTGCTATATTCATAACTGTAAATAATCTTGTTGTTTGAAGTAATGTAAAATCCATTTTACTTGAGAAATTAACGACTCCGAGTATACTAAGCTCTCCGACTGTTGGGATAGAGTCATTAATAGCTATATTAGGAATCAAGTGAGATTTTTTCATTATTACATTACCAACTTTATCAACAGGGCCTAGGCATGCATCTATTAAAACTATAAAAGGTTTTTTAATATTTTTATTAATCTCTTCTAAAGTAGAGGTTATATTTTGACTATAAACTGGGTTTTCAAGAGTACCATAAACATATAAATTATTTCTTTCTAAGGATTTAATTTTTTGACCTATTATTGGACCAAGAGAATAGCCAGTGGATCTATCTGAGCCAATACATAAAAAAACTATATTATGGTTAGATTTAATTTTATATTTAAGGTTTGAATAAAGATAATCTCTTATTAAAAAAGAAGAGTTTTTATCATAAGAGTTTATATAAATATTGTTTTCCAAAATAAACACCTCCATAGTGGAATTATTATCAACTAAAGAGGTATTTATACTAAATTATATTAACTTTTTTTAGAATATTATAACTCACTACTAAGAATAAGCAGAATATAACACCAACAAAGCCACCTATTTGCATACCTATAAATAAAGCTGCGATTGATAATACAGGGTGTATCCCTAGGGAACTTGCCATTATTTTAGGCTCAATTATTTGTCTAAATAAACATACAAGTCCATATAAGACTAATATTAAAATAGCTATTAGTGTATTACCGTTAAGTATATTAATTATAGCTAAAGGTATATAAACCATTGCCATTCCGACAATAGGAAGTAGGTCAAGAATACCAGCTATTATACTAAGGATAAGTGCAAAATCTATGCCTAAAATATAAAAACCAATAAAGGTAAAAGCCATTGATAAAAAGATTATAAACATATATGAAACAGTATAATTAATTAACATATGTTTAGAATGTTCAAAAATAGATTTAGCTTTATCACTTTTATTTGGAAGAAATTTCTTTAAGGTTTGTCCATTATTATTAGCACTAATTGCTTTAGTGAAAAAATAAGTAGATATGATTGTACAAATAGTAGCTATTAAAATATAAGGAACATAGCCTAAATATTTTAGTATTGATTCTAAAACTGAAGTACTGATATTTAATGCTCCATTTATTAAAGAATCTAAAGAGGTAGCTAGATTATTTTTTATTATTGTTATTATTTTAGGGTCTAAATCTATATTAAATATATTAAATTCATTTATAGCATTTTGTATATTAGAAAAGTAATTAGTAAAGTCACTACCATATATAGAAAGTAAATTTTGTAGATATTTAATTATTTCGCTAATTTCTATGACGAGTACAAATATTAAAAGAGTAGTTCCTGTGACTATTAAAATAAAAAATATAGATGTGGTTAATAGTGATGCTAACCATCCTTTCATCTTAAGCTTTCTTATCAAAAATCTTGTAGGTTCTCTTAAGATAAATGAAAATATTAAAGCTAAGATGAATGGGATAGTAAATTTTAATGTACTAAAAAAAGTTAAAAATATTAGTGTATAAGCAATAAAAAAGATAAGTAAATATTCAATTTTTTTAAGAAATAAATTCATTTCTACCTCCAGCTTTTATTTTTTAAAGCCTCAATTAAATAATCTATCTCTTCTTTTGTATTAAAGTATCCAAGACTAATTCTAACACCACCAGATGGATAAGTGCCTATAGTTTTATGTGCAAGTGGAGCACAGTGTAGACCAGTTCTTGTCATTATTTTCTTTTCAAAATCTAAATAGAATCCAAGTTCAGATGGATCTATATTTTTTATATTAAATAAGATTGTTGAAGTTCTTTTTTTAGCATCCATAGAGCCATAAATTATTATATCGTCTATATCTAAAAGCTTATCTAATGCATACTGACAAAGAATTTCTTCTTTCTCTCTAATCTTTAGAATATTTTCTTTATTTATAAATTCTATTCCTGCTTTAAGCCCAATTATACCAACTGTATTTAAAGTTCCACATTCAAATTTATCTGGTAGATTATTTGGTTGTTCTAATGAAGATGAAGAACTTCCAGTTCCACCAACAAAAACAGGAGACATTTCTTCATTTATCTTATCATCAATTATGAAGCCTCCAATTCCTTGTGGACCAAGTAAAGATTTATGTCCTGTAAAAGTAAGCGCATTTATATTACATTCCTTCATATCTATTGGAATGACTCCAGCAGTTTGAGCAGAATCTACTATAAAAAATATATTTTTCTCTTTGCAAAGCTTACCTATTGATTTTATATCTTGAATTGAGCCTATTAGATTTGATGCATGAGATAAAATAATAACCTTAGTATTTTCCTTACATTTTTCTTTTATAGACTCAACAGAAATAAATCCTTCTTTAGATACTTCTACAATATCTAATTCTATATTTAAGTCATTTTTTAATTTATAAAGTGGTCTTAAAACAGAATTATGATCCATTGTAGATGTTATTATATGATAGTCTGGTTTAACTAATGCATTTAATATTATATTAATTGAACTAGTTATATTATTAGTAAAAATAACATTTTCACTTTTATCAAAATTAAAAAACTTTGCTATAGCTTCCCTTGTATCAAAAATAATTCTATTTCCAGCAAGAGCTGTAGAAGATGAACCACGAGATGGGTTTCCACCATTATTAATCATATAATCAGTCATAGAATCTACAACACATTTAGGTTTTGGGAAGCTAGTAGCTGCATTATCTAAATAAATAGATTTATTCATAATTTAAACCTCACATAAATAATTTTATTAATCCACTAATAATAAAGATTATAGCTAATATATAAAGTATATAATAGATTACATTTGAAGTATTATTAGTAAGATTATCATTTTTAAATTTCTTGATTCCATTAGCAGCTATTAAATTAAGGAATATAAACCATAGAAGTGTAGCTACTACCATAGATATTAAACATAAATAATAAAAAGCATCACCATGTTTAAGCCATACTTTCATAACAGTTCCACTTACTGCTATCCAAATTGAAGGAGTAGATGGATTAAGAAATGTTAAAAGAAATCCTTGAAGTAGTCCAGGAACCTTTCTTTTATTGATATTTTCTTGGTTATCTAGATTTTTATTACTAGACTTTTGAGAAAATCTATTAAATATTATTAGGATTATTCCTGATATAATCCAGAATAAGGCTTCTACTTTCTTATTAAAACTTAATAAACTAGAAAGTCCAAAATGTATTAATAATATATATACATAATCAGCTAATACTGCGCCAAGTGATATTTTAAATCCAGACCAAAAGCCATCATCTATAGATGATTTTATAGATTCTATACTAGCAGGTCCAGGTGGAATAGAAGCACTAAATCCTGTTATTGAACCAATAAAAATTGCTTTTAAAATAAACATTATAACACCTTTTTCTTTGTATTTAGTGATATATTTAATATTATCATAATTATCTAGAATATTCATAAGGTTTTGGCATTATTAACAATTAGATATTATATTATGTAAAAAAAGAACCTCTAAAATAGAGATTCTGTATCTAAATTAAGAATCTAATTTATTATAACTTTATATTTATATTAAGTAGAGTGAATATTCCACTAATAATAAATCCTATTGATAAAATCCAAAGAATATAATAAATAAGATTAGAAGCTTTTCTATTAAGATTTTTTTCTTTTAATTTTTCAGAAGATATAGCAGCTACTACATTAATAAGTGTAAACCAAATAATTGTAGCCCCAAGCATTGATAATAATGCTATGTAATAAAATAAAGTTCCATTTTGTTGCCAGTCTTTCATAACAGTAGCACTTAATGCTAACCATATTGAAGGATTAGATGGATCTAAAAATGTTATTAAAAATCCAGCAATAAATGTGGAAAACTTTTGAGAGCTAATTTCATTATTAGCATTCTCAAAACTTTTTTTACTTTTATTTTGAGAATATTGATTAAAGATAATTAAGATTATTCCTGAACAAATCCAAAAGACACCTTCTATATATCTACTTGAATTTAGTACCTCATCAAGTCCAAAGTGTAGTAATAATAGATAAAAGTAATTTGCAACTATAGAACCAGCAGAAACTTTTAATCCAGCCCAAAAGCCACTATTTAATGTGTTTTTAACAGATTCCATCGTTGCAGGTCCAGGTGGTAGTGATGTACTAAAACCTGTTATGGCTCCAAGTAAAATTGCCTTAAATATAAACATAAAAACACCTTTTCTTTTGTTAATTATATATAATACTATTATAAAAGATTGTAGTATTTATGAAAGAATATTTTGTTATTAAATTTATATTTAATTATTTTTTTTACTAGGATATACTAAAAGGGTCAATTACATAAAGTTTATGGGAGGAACAATTTAAATGAAGTTATTTATAATGGTATTTAATAATACTCATGAAGCTATGGCAGGAGAAAAAGCAATGCAAGAAAATAATATAAGTGCTATGGTAATGCCAACGCCAACTTATATAACAAAAAGTTGTGGAATATGTTTAAGATTTGATGAAAATAGTATAAATCTTGTAGATAGCCTTATAGATGAAGAAAAAATAAAGTTTAAAAATATATATTTTAAAGATGAGGAAGGATTTAAAATTTATAAATAGTGAGTTATAGGAGGTGTAGTATTTGGACTTTAGTAAGTTATTTGGGTTCAATGATAAACTAGGAATATTTACTTTTTTTGGACTACAATTTCATACAGATGTAATAAATAAATTTATTATAAAGTTTGTTATGATAGTTATTATACTAATTTTAGTTTTATTAATTATTAAATTTGGTAATAAATTAATTGATAAGATAGTTGAAAAGCAATCTGAAATAAATAGTAAATTCTTTATAAATGAAAAGAGAGCTAATACTTTAGGTACACTTTTAAAAAGTATTTTAAAATACAGTGCTTATTTTTTTGGGATATTAATGATGATAGGTATTATTATTGGTGGTCAAGTACCATTAGCATTTGCATCTGTTGGAGGGGTTGCTATAGGTCTTGGAGCACAAAGTTTTGTTAAAGACCTTATAAATGGAATTTTTATTTTATTTGAAGAACAATATAGTGTAGGAGATTATGTAACTATTGATAAATATACAGGGATTGTTGAAAGCATAGAAATAAGAACAACAACTCTTAGAGAATTTTCAGGAGCTTATCATATTATTCCTAATGGGCTTATATCAGTAGTTTCTAATCATTCAAAAGGAAATATGCAAATTAATGTTTATGTTTCTATAGCATATGAAGAAAGTATAGATAATGCTATAAATGTTATAAAAGTAGCTTGTGAAAAATTTGCAAATGAACATGAAGATGTTACTAAGGCTCCAATAGTTAGAGGAGTAACAGATCTTGGAGCTTCAGGAATGACTATAAGAGTTTTAGGAGAAGCAAAGCCTATGACTCAATGGAATGTAGAAGCAGAACTTAGAAAAGTTATAAAAGAAGCTTTAGATGAAGCTGGAATAGAAATTCCATATAATAAATTACAAGTTATAAAATAAAGGAGGTAAATGAATTCATGATTGATAAGTTTGAATTAGGGGATATAGTACAAATGAAAAAAGGTCATCCTTGTGGTTCAGATACTTGGGAAGTTATAAGACTTGGTGCTGATATAAAAATAAAATGTACAGGATGCAATAGGTTAGTAATGCTTCCAAGAAGTAAATTTGTAAAAGATGCTAAAAAAGTAGTTAAAAAAAGTGAGGAATAAAGCTACATTGGAAAAAGTAATTAAAATTTACAATTTAACTAATAAATAAATTGCAAATATCCTTGCTTAACTGAATTTTTAGTGATACAATACTGTATTGTAAATCCCTGCCGTATAAAGTACGGCCAGAGTCCATAGGGAGGAGGTGTAGATGATGAGAAAGTATGAAACTATATTTGTAGCACAACCATCATTAGACGATGAAGCAGTTAAGGCTTTAATCGAAAAATTCAAGGGTGTTATAGAAAATGGTGGAGGAACAGTTGAAAACGTAGATTTCTGGGGTAAGAGAAGACTTGCTTACGAAATAAACAAAGTAAACGAAGGTTTCTACACATTAATAAACTTCACTGCTGATGCTGAATTACCAAAAGAATTAGACAGAGTATTCAGAATTACAGATGGCGTTATCAGACACATAATCGTTAAAGAAGAAAACTAATTGAGGTGATATTGTAATGAATAAGGTTATTCTTATTGGAAGACTTACAAAAGATCCAGATCTTAGGTTTGCAGCTGGTAGTGGTACTGCTGTTACTAGATTTACTCTTGCAGTAAACAGACCTATGAAAAGAGATGAAGCTGATTTTATCAACTGTATTGCATTTGGTAAAACTGGTGAAACTATAGCACAATATCTAACAAAAGGTAGACAACTAGCTGTTACTGGAAACATAAGAACAGGAAGCTATGACGCTAAAGATGGAACTAGAAAGTATACTACTGATGTAATAATCGATAGTTTTGAGTTTATATCTGAAAATAATGGTGGAATGAGAGGTAATTCATCTTACAGCAATGGAAATGATGAACCTTCAGTTTTTGATTCAGCAAGTAATTTTAACGACACATCAGATGATGATATGATGCCAATTGATGATGGAGATATTCCGTTTTAATTTTTTAACAGTAAGGAGGTAAGAAAATGAGCAGAGAAATGAGAAGAAGTAGCAAAATGAGAAGAGGCAGAAAGAAAGTTTGTGCTTTCTGTGCAGAAAAAGCTACTGAAATAGATTACAAAGATGTTCCAAAGTTAAAGAAGTACATCACTGAAAGAGGTAAGATATTACCAAGAAGAATTTCAGGAACATGTGCAAAGCACCAAAGAACATTAACAGAAGCAATAAAGAGATCAAGAAATATCGCATTACTACCATATACAACAGAATAGTAATGTTTATGCCCTGGCTATATGCCAGGGTTTTTTTATTATATAAAAGAATAATAATATTTTATCTTTTAAATAAACTATAAGTATAGCCAGTACCAGAGCTTAGTTTTTAGTTGCATAAAAAGGTGAAAAAATTTACAATTAAATAAAAGACATTAGGTGTATGGGGGATTTTATGAAAAAGGATAATTTTAATATAATGGGTAATATAAAAGCAATAGAAGAATTAAAGGCTCAACTTATTTGTATAACAGGGGAATTATTTACTCTTCTTACAAAGGGAGCTGGTGCAACAAAAAATGTAATAATAGATTGTATTGGCTCATTAGTAATAGTCTTATATGTTTTAGCTGAAAAACTTGGATATAGTGCTATGGAAGTAGATGATAGTGTAAAGAAAAGTTTAAAGATGGCTATAATAGAAGATGACGTCTTAGAAAGAGAAGGAAAAAGCCTTAGTAAATTATTAAGACACTTTAAGAATAAACTTTAATTTCTATTAAAGTTGGGAGGAAAAAATGAATAATAATCTAAAAAGTAAGCCTTTAGTAGAAGGGGCGTTACTTACTGGTATAATTTTTATACTTTCACTTTTAACAAATCTTCCAGGATTATATGTCCTAGGAAATATATTAGTAGCAATTCCGGTTGCGGTGCTATATATAAAGTATAAACTAAAGGTATCTGTATTATCTGTATTAGTAAGTGCAATTTTAGTAGGTATTTCACTTGGTCCAGTACTAGGAGTTTATACCATATTTTATGCAGGATTTATTGGTATTCCACTTGGCTATGGAATAAGAAATAAAAAATCAGGAAATACAATTTTATTTTATCTTATAATTTCTAATATATTTGTAGTAGTAACAACACTATTAATGAGTATGTATTTATTTGGTGGAAAAGGATTTATGGATGGTCTTACAAGTATGCTAGCAGAGTTTAAGTCCTTATCAGCTCAACTTTCAAGCGTTGGAGCTAATAATCCACAGGCTGTTAAAATGCAGGAAATGCTTGCAGGCTTTAATTTACAAAAGCTTCTGATAATAATTCCAGCAGGAATTTTATTCTATTCATTTATAAGCTCAATAGTTAGTTTTATTATATCTAAAAGAATATTACAAAAGCTTGGGTATAAAGTTAATGAAATAAGTAGTTTTTCTAAATGGTACATAGATGCTAAAGTAATTGCTAGTTTAATAGTTATCGCTCTTATAGGATTAGAACTTAAAAAGAATGGAGTTTCACAAGGAGGAACTTTATTTGAAGCAGCTTGGTATATAGTAGGATTACTTATGGTAGTACAAGGATTGGCTCTTGCTTCATATTTCTTAAGAGAAAAATTAAAACTTAGTAGATTTACATCTAATATGGTATGTGTATTTCTATTTTTATCTGGATTTATTTTCTTTTTAGTTGCCTTTGGACTTGTAGATATAATATTAGATTATAGAGGTATAGATCCAAATAGTTTAGGAAGTTTTATAAGAAGAAAAGTGAATATAAAATAATTTAAATTAATAAAGAGGAGAGTTGATATTTATGAAATTAAAAAAGTACAATAAATTAACTATTGCAACTATACTCTGTATCTTTATATTGATTATATGCTATTTGGAGAGAAAACTATTTCTAGGTATTTTACTATCCATACTTTATTTGATATTATTAAATATAAAATTCATGGAATTTTTAAAGAAAGAAGAATTTAGTGATAAAAAAAGTGAACAAATTGCTTTACAGATTGGGAATAGCATTAAAAATAGTGCATTAGATATTATACATCCAGTGGTTGTTATAAATTCAGATGAAAGAATTATTTGGTTTAATAATGCTTTTAAAAATTTATACCCATCACAAGGTATTAAAGATAATAAGCTAATTGCAGTTGTTAGAGGACTTGATATTGATAATATATCAAAGTGTAAAAAAGGTTGTTCTGAGATAATAGAAATAGATAAAACTATGTATGAGGTATATGGTAACAAGGTTATAGACGATAATAATGAAGAATTAATGATTGTTAATTTTACTGATATAACATATTCAAAAGAAACAATTAAACAAGGTGTAATGATTATCGAAGTTGATAACTTAAAGTTAGTTGAAGCTGACCTTGAAGAAGATAAAAGACCTTTATTAATTGCTGAAATACAAAGAACGATAAATAATTATGCTATATCACTTGGAGCAATGGTACAAAAGTATGATTATAATAAATATATTCTTTCTGTTTTAAATTCTGAAATAGATAATGAAGTATCTAAAAAGTTTAATATTTTAGACTTAGTTAGAGAAATAAATGTTGGGAATAATTCAGGATTAACTCTTAGTATCGGAGTAGGAATTGAAGGAAATAGTCCACAAGAAAATCAAAAGTATGCTAGTAAGGCTTTAGAGCTTGCTCTTGGACGAGGTGGAGACCAAGTAGTTATTAAGTCAAAAGATAAGACTGAAATATTTGGTGGAAATACTCCAGAGCTTGAAAAAAGAACTAGAGTCAGAGCTAGAGTTGTAGCTCATGCTATAAGAAATTTAATTTATGAAAGTAATCATATTTATATAATGGGTCATAAAAATCCTGATATGGATTGCTTTGGAGCAGCTTTTGGCTTAGCTTCAGCAGTTAAGCAGCTAGGTAAGGAGTGTAATATAGTCTTAGAAAATGATACAAAATCTATAGATTTCTTTTTAAAAGATATTAGGTTGAAAGAGGAATATAAAGGATTAATTATAAGTTCTAAGGAGGCTATTAAAAAAATAGATAATAAATCATTGTTAATAATAACAGATGTACATAACACAGGTTATGTCTCAAATATTGATTTATTGAAAAGTTGTGATAGAGTAGTTATTATAGACCATCATAGAAAAAGTACAGATTATATCAAAAATACTTTACTAACTTATAATGAAATATATGCCTCTTCAACTTCTGAACTTGTTACAGAGTTAATTCAGTATATGATAGAAAAGCCTAAGTTAAAAGTTTTAGAAGCAGAAGCACTTTTAGCAGGAATATGTATGGATACTAAGAATTTCACTTTTAAAACAGGTGTAAGAACTTTTGAGGCAGCAGCAGTTTTAAGAAAATTAGGAGCAGATACAGTAGAGGTTAAAAAGTTATTTAGTAATGACTTAAAGAGTTATATAGCTAAAGCTGATGTAATAAGGTCTGCAGAAGTTAAGGATGGAATAGCAATAGCTGTTTGTCCGCCTAATATATCAGAAATTGCATTTGCTGCTCAGGGGGCAGATGAACTTTTAAATATTATAGGTATTGAGTGTTCTTTTGTTTTTGTAAAAATTGATAATGTAGTTTATTTAAGTTCAAGATCACTTGGTGAGGTCAATGTTCAAATAATTATGGAGGCACTTGGAGGTGGAGGTCATAGAACTATGGCAGGAGCTCAATTTGCTAATATAAGCATTGAAGAAGCTAAGAGTAGACTTAAGGAGACTTTAAATAAATATTTAGAGAAGGGTGATAAATAATGAAAGTTATATTATTAAAAGATGATAAAAAATTAGGAAAAAAAGGTGATGTTATAGAAGCATCAGATGGATATGCAAGAAATTACTTACTACCTAAGAAGATTGCTGAATTAGCAACAGATGCAAATTTACACATCTTAAATGCTAAAAAGGCTATAGAAAGAAAAGAAAAACTTGCTGAAATAGAAGCAGCTCAAAAGCTTGCAGCAGATTTAAAAGATAAAGTTATTAAAATAGAATCAAAATCAGGAGACAATGGAAAACTATTTGGAGCTATTACAAATAAAGATGTAGCAGCACTTATAGAAAAGAACTTCAATGTTAAAATTGATAAAAAGAAGATAGTAATGGAAACAATAAAGATTGCTGGTACTTACAATATAGAAGTTAAATTATACCCAGAAGTATCAACAAAGATGAAGGTAATGGTTGTTCCTGCATAGAAGGGGGATTAAAATTTGAAATCAGTAGATGAGAATAAAGTAATAAGCTATCTTATGACAGATGGGCTTAGTTTAGAAACTCAAGTAGAAGTATTGTTTGATGTAGCAACTAAGATGCTAGATGATGGTGCTATGAGAGCTAGAGTTGTAAGATTCAAACTTCAAAAGTATGTTAATTCAGAAAATGTATATGAAAAGCTATTTGCTTTAAATACAATAGTTTCAGAAGGTAATGGAATAAAAGTAGTTCCAGATGAAAAGAATGCTGAAAAAGTTTTAGAAGAAACATGTAATTTTATTTCTACAGAGCTTGCTAAGAGATATTTAAAGAAAAAGATTAATGGAGAGCTTGAAAAAACTCTACAAGAAAAACAAGAAAAGTACATGGATGACATGAGACTTGAAATTATAAGAAAGAAAAAAGGTCCTGAAAATGCTAATACTTTAAAGAAACTTAAAAACTTAGAGGATTTAGATAATAAAATTCCAAGTAAAAATATTATGTCATTATTAAGACCTGATAGTTTTAAAGAGATTGTTGGTCAAGAAAGAGCTATTAAATCATTAGTTTCAAAACTTGTATCACCATATCCACAGCATATAATTCTATATGGACCTCCAGGGGTTGGTAAGACAACTGCTGCTAGAATAGCTTTAGAAGAAGCTAAAAAAATTAAGAATTCAGCTTTTAATGATGATTCAAAATTTGTTGAAGTTGATGGAACAACTTTAAGATGGGACCCAAGAGAAATTTCAAACCCTCTTTTAGGTTCAGTACATGATCCTATATATCAAGGAAGTAAGAGAGATCTTGCTGAAATAGGAGTTCCAGAACCAAAGACTGGTCTTGTAACAGAAGCTCATGGTGGTATCTTATTTATTGATGAAATAGGAGAACTTGATTCATTCTTACAAAATAAATTATTAAAGGTTCTAGAAGATAAGAGAGTTGAATTTACTTCATCTTACTATGACCCAGATGATAAGAATGTTCCAAAATATATTAAGTACTTATTTGATAAAGGAGCTCCAGCAGATTTTGTTATGATAGGAGCAACTACAAGAAGCCCAGGAGAAATAAATCCTGCTGTAAGATCAAGATGTACAGAAGTTTATTTTGAACCTTTAAGTTCAGCTGATATAGAAAAAATAATAAGAAATGCTGCAAAGAAACTTTCAGCAACATTAGAAGCTGGAATAGATAAACTTATAGCAAATTATACAATCGAAGGAAGAAAGGCTGTAAACATATTAGCAGATGCCTATGGACAGGCGCTTCTAAGAAGTAAGAGCAAAGAACCTAAGAGAGTTAAGATAATGCTAAAGGATGTTGAAGAAGTTCTTAGCATCGGAAGATTTGTTCCATATGAAAAGTTTGAAGATCTTAATACAAAAGAAGTTGGAAAAGTTTATGGTCTTGGAGTTGCAGGATTCCTTGGTTCAACTTTAGAAATTGAAGCAGTTACTTTTAAGGCTAAAAAAGAAGGAACAGGTAAAATCAGATTTAATGATACTGCAGGTTCTATGGCTAAAGATTCAGTATTTAATGCTGCATCAGTTATAAGAAAAGTTACTGATAAAGATATCAGAGATTATGATATCCATGTAAATGTAGTTGGTGGTGGAAAAATAGATGGACCATCAGCTGGAGCTGCTATAACTCTTTGTATTATAAGTTCACTATTAAATAAACCTATAAGACAAGATTTAGCTGTAACAGGAGAAATTTCTTTAAGAGGTCATATAAAACCAGTTGGAGGAATTTTTGAAAAGATCTATGGAGCTAGAAGAAAAGGAATTAAACTTGTAACTGTTCCAATAGATAATAAAAGAGAAATACCTAGTGGATTAACAGATATTGAAGTTAAGGCACTTAATAATATAGAAGAACTTATGGAAATAGCATTTTCATAAGAAATAAGGAGCATACTAAAAATGTATGCTCCTTTTGATTAAAAAGAGTGTAAGATGATATAATATAAGAAGATTGAAAAGAATAAGTTTCTTGTAAAAAAGAATTAAATGTTGCATAATTAAGTTTGCAATAATAGAGCGAAATAAAATGGAGTAAGAGACTATTAAAAGATTAGGAGGAAGAGATATGGATGCACCAGTAATGAAAAGCCTGCCACAAAGTATTGAGGCGGAACAAGCTGTACTTGGAGCAATGATGGTGGAAAGAGCAGCTATAGCTAAAAGTGCAGAAGCTTTGTCAGCTGATGATTTCTATAGAGATTCACATAAGGTTATTTTTAAAAGTATCGTTGAAATGTTTCAAAGAGATGATGCTGTTGACCAAGTTACTTTAATAGAATATTTAAAATCAAATGATAGACTCGAAAAAGCTGGTGGTATAACTTACATAGCTGAAATGGAAGCTGGAGTTGTCAGTGCTGAAAATGTTGGTGATTATATAAAAATAGTTTCAGATAAAGCTATTTTAAGAAGACTTATTAAAGCTTCTACTGACATAATATCTAGTTGTTATAACAATCAAGGTGATGTTCTAAAAGTAGTTGATGGAGCTGAAAAGAAGATATTTGATATATCCGAGACTAAAAACTCTGGAGACTTTGAACCAATTAGTGCAGTTTTAGAAAGAGGATTTGAAGAAATTGAAAGACTTTATAATAATAAAGGTGAGATAACAGGGGTAGGTTCAGGATTCACTGATCTTGATGATAAAACATCTGGGTTCCAAGCAGGGGATATGGTGCTTATAGCTGCTAGACCATCAATGGGTAAAACAACATTTGCCCTTAATATAGCAGAACACGCAGCATTAAAAGAAGGAAAAAGTGTAGTTATATTTTCACTAGAAATGTCTAAAGAACAACTTGCATATAAATTATTATGTTCTCAAGCAAGTGTTGATATGCTTAGTCTTAGAACTGGTCAATTAGAAGATAAAGACTGGGAAAATATAGCTAGAGCAGCAGGGCCTTTATCATCAGCAAAAATTTACATAGATGATACAGCAGGTGTTTCTATTATGGAAATGAGATCAAAATGTAGAAAACTTAAAGCCGAGCATGGAATTGATCTTATTCTTATTGACTACCTTCAACTTATGAGTGGTAGTGGTGAAGAAAGTAGACAACAAGAGGTTTCAGAAATTTCAAGAAATATAAAAGCAATTGCAAAGGAAATGAAATGTCCTGTAATAGCATTATCACAGCTTTCTCGTGCGCCAGAGCAAAGAGCAGACCATAGACCAATGCTTTCTGACCTTAGAGAATCAGGATCTATTGAGCAGGATGCTGACCTTGTAATGTTCCTTTATAGAGATGAATATTATAATAAAGAAACTGAAGATAAAAATATTGGTGAATGTATTATAGCCAAGCAAAGAAACGGCCCAGTTGGTACAGTTAAATTAGCATGGCTTGGACAATACAGTAGATTTGGTAATTTAGATTTATCAGATATAGAATAATATAAAGCATACAAGACTTTTGTCTTTGTGTGCTTTTTTTAGAAGTTATAAAGTAAAAGGAGAGATTATTATGGATAAGAAAATAGGTTTTATAGGTTGTGGAAATATGGGTTCAGCAATGCTTGCTGGAATTATAAATTCAAAGCTTTTAGAAAAAGAAAATATTTATTGTAGTGCAAAGACTAATGAAAGTAAGGAAAGATTAAAAAAAGAGTTTGGAATAAATGTAGGAAGTAATGAAGAAGTAGCAAAAGAATGTGATATTTTAATTTTAGCAGTTAAGCCTCATTTCTTCTCAGAAGTTATAGGTCAAATTAAATCTATTGTGAAAAAAGATTCTACAATCATAAGTATAGCAGCAGGAGTAGAAATTAAGGATATAGAGGAGTTATTTGAAATTAAAGATCTTAAAGTTGTTAGAGCTATGCCTAATACACCAGCTCTAGTAGGTGAGGGAATGACAGCTTTATGTCCTAATGCTTATTTAAATAATAATGAAATTAAAGAAGTAGAAGCTATATTTAATAGCTTTGGAAAATCAGAAATATTAGAAGAAAAATATTTTGATGCATTTATAGCTATATGTGGTTCATCACCAGCTTATGGATATATGTTTATAGAAGCTATGGGAACAGCAGGAATAAAAGCAGGATTACAAAGTTCTAAAGCATATAGACTTGCAGCACAAAGTCTTTTAGGAACTGCAAAGATGGTTTTAGAGACAGGAGAACATCCAGCATCATTAAGAGATAAAGTATGTTCACCAGGAGGAACAACTATAGAAGCAGTTGTAGAACTTGAAAATACAGGCTTTAGAAGCTCAATTATAAAAGCTATGGAAGCTTGCGAAAAAAAATCAAAAGAAATTTCAAAAAAGTAATTGACAATGATTATCACTTGGTATATACTATAATTACAAACAAATGATAATGATTTTCAATTAAGCGTTAGAAAATGATGTTAAAGCGTATAGACAATTAAAATTAAATTCCTAAAAATAAAGTTTAAATTCCTAAAAATTAATCTATCAAAAAGACTAAGTTTTGATTATTCAAAACTTAGTCTTTTTTTACTCAAATATTATTCTCCAAATATTTTTTTATTTAATTCAAGTCCTGTTTAGTAGTAGCAAGTCCACCTTGAGCAGTTT